>WNFW01000431.1_pt1 | contig 28338 bp, 26 predicted proteins | sample 5400131 | NCBI WGS metagenome assembly WNFW01 (sample SAMN13153362, study PRJNA577476) | soil metagenome | isolation source: 20 cm soil or saprolite under grassland replicate 1 | place: USA:California | collected 2016-06-15 | reverse complement strand
ACCTCGGGCCGGCGCTGCAGCTATTCCGGATTGAGTCCGAGCGCCTCAAACTGCCGGCTCCATTCGGTCGGCGGATCGCGGAGCCTTTCGACGCCGATGCCACGGGGCAGGCGACCTTCTACTGCCGCTTTGACAAGGTTGGGTGCTAGGAAGGCGAGCGAGATGGTCATATTGACCTGCCGAACGCTGCAATTCTCGCGCACGCAAAGTTCTGCGACCGTGGTCACTCGACCTGAGACCACATCATCGAGCCACCGGCGGCCCCGGGCGATAGCGCTGACCAGGCGCGTCCTGCGCTCAAACTGCTCCGGCCGGACGTCACTTCGTGCTGCGTTGTGCGGGAGTAGTATCCGGCGGGATCTTTTGGATGGCGGCTTCTGCCAGGGAATCGTAAGCGACTGATTATCTGGGAGACCGGATGCTTCGTCTGTGTGATCTGATTAAATCGAACGACTAGCCTGTCCCTGTGCACAACGATCTCAGCGACCAGATCTGCGAGAGCGCTGCGATCCCCTAAGGGCAAAGCGCTGGTAGTCGAACCGTCTCGTTTGACAGCAAGATGCTCCTTCAGGGATTTTACGACGGTGTCTTCGATGTCAGCAGCGGGAACACGGGAAACCGACCCAACTGACGCGGTCTTGGCCTCTCCATGCAGAAAAGGCGTCGACACGTAATCATCGAACCTAAGGAGCCTGAACGCTGCCGGTGTTGAGGTTAGTCTTCCGATACGAATATCCCATGTCGCTCAGTCGGAAATCAATTTTTCTTCAGGTTGGACACTGGAGCACGAGGCGTCGGACTGGAGCCCGGGGCAACAATTTTTCCGTCGCTCAAGCGAAACATTTTGGAAAGTAATTTTACGCCATTTCTTTCGACGACAAAAAGCGGGTTGAACTGTTTGAGCTCTTTATCCTCGAATAGCTTGTTCCAACGGTTATCGAGGATTAGCCACACCCGATGAAGCTGCCTTCTCTGCTGTAGACCTGCATGCAGACCAGGTAACGTGGATCGTACGTCTGAGCCTGTGCAGGCGCAGCGGTAAGGATCGTTCCCATGCCTAACAGCATCGTCCAAGGCAGTGCGCGCATCAGAACCTCCGTCAAAGATGGACCGACTAAAGATCGGTCCAGGATGGCTCATCCGAGCACCTGCCGACCTTCCGGCCAAGCCTCATGCATTCTCGAAACCGCTTCGGCTCGATAAAGCAGCGGATGCTTGCGCGTCCCGCACCACTTGATCAAACATCATCCTGTAGGAAAATCTGACCGCGTCCAGCGCGCGGGTGCGCCGAAACTTTTAGGCAGCGCATGGCCGCAGAATGTGGGCCCTCCCTGCGGCAAGCGACCGGGAAAAGTAGACCTACCAAGCTGGACCATTAATTGCCTTTATCTCGCCCTCGCTTAAGATAGCATGCGCCAACAAACCGACCGGTCCCATGAAGGCTGTTCCGGATCTCAGAGGCCGGGACTAACCTTCTCCGGACCTCGTTTGAATGGGAACGCCGGATGCGGTTTCTTCCCCCGCCACGGCCCTGCGGAGCGAGCTTTGGCGGGGCGACTAAATAAAGAATGGACCCCAGTGCGGCTCGGGTGATTACCATTTGGGTTCCGGCCAGTCTGTTCCGGGTACGGACTACGCCTTTGAAAACTCTATATCGCGTAACAGCTTCTCAGTATTCTGTTCGATGAGCAATTCTGATGAGACTTTTGTTTCAAATTCTTACGTTGGCTGCTTCCTGCCTCCTGCTTCCCATTGCTGGAGCCATGGCACAGCCGAAACGCGTGACTATTCTCCAATCATACGGCCTCGCATTCAAACCTTGGAGTGAATACGCCAAGGCGCTCCGACAAGAACTCGAGAGTCAGTCACCGTGGCCCCTCGAGGTGCAGGAATTTGCGGTGAGCACTGCACGTAGCGACGATGTAAGGGCGGAGGGGCAATTTGCCCGTTACCTCGATGCGATCTATCCCACCGACAAGCCCGATCTGATTGTTGCGTTTGGCGCACCTGCTGCAATGTTTGTCCAGCGTCATCGGGCCGACTTATTCCCATCAACACCAATGATTCTAACAGCGGTGGAGGAGCGACGAGTTGAACAGTCTGCGCTGACAGAAAACGATGCGGTGGTCGCGGTCCGGCAGGAAGTGCCAAAGCTGTTTGGAAACATACTGCGGCTTTTGCCGGACACACAAACAATAGCCGTGGCGATCGGTAACTCACCAAACGAGCGCTTCTGGATCGAAGAGATTAGAAAAGAGCTTTCGTTATTCGATCCTCGAATTAAGCCCATCTTCTACAACGACTTGTCATTCCAACAGATGTTACGCCAGGTGGCATCGCTTCCAGCGCGTAGCGCAATTTGGTGGATGCAACCCCAAGTCGACGCGCTGGGGATCACCCATGAGGGCGAAAAGGCCCTGAAAACACTCTACGCCTTTGCGAATGCGCCTATCTTTTCCTACGATGACTCATTCTTTGCTGGCGAGATCGTAGGAGGTCCGATGACTTCGGCGGTCATCACGGCCCGCACGACTGCGCAAGTCGCAATCAGGGTTCTCAGAGGCGAGAAGCCCGCCGACATCAAGACTCCCGTCATTGAATATGGCCCCAGCAAGTACGATTGGCGACAACTGAAGCGATGGGGGATCCCGGAAGCCCGCTTGCCCCCCGGAAGCGAAATCCACTTCCGTGAATCCAGTCTTTGGGAGGCCTACAGGTGGCACATATTGTCTGCTGGAGCGGTAGTTCTCGTGCAAGGCGCACTTATAGGCGGCCTGCTGCTGGAGCGTAGTCGACGTCTACGGGCTGAGATGCAGGCCCGCCAACGGATGGCGGAGCTTGCTCGGTTGAACCGGTATTCCGTCGCGGGTGAGTTGACTGCGTCCATTGCGCACGAAATCAATCAACCCCTTGGAGCAATTGTAGTCAATGCTGAAACGGCAGAGTTGATAACGAAATCTCCCAAGGCTGATTGGCGTGAGCTTGCGGAAATCCTTGGGGATATTCGCAGAGACAGCCAGCGCGCGACCGACGTGATTCGAAGGCTTCGAGGTCTACTTGGTAAGATGCCGGTCGAGACCAAGAACATTGATTTGAACCAGCTTGTTCAGGACACAAGCAATCTGCTCTCGGGATATCTAGCGGGACGAAAAGCCCGCCTAAGCACGTTGATTGCACCACTGGCCGTCATTGTTCGCGGCGATTCGATACAGCTTCAACAGGTCATCATTAATCTTGTGGTGAACTCGGTTGAAGCGATGTCCGCGGTTCCAGCTGAGGATCGTGAGATCACCATCCAGACGGCAGCGCTGGACGGTTTTGGTAAAGTCACAGTAACGGATAAAGGACCGGGCATCTCCGCAGATAGGCTGGAGGAAGTTTTCGAGCCGCTCTTCACGACAAAGACCGAGGGGATGGGTATGGGACTCGCGATCGCTCGGACGATAATACAGGCTCACGACGGCCGGATTTGGGCAGAAAGTCTGCAGGGCGCGGGAGCGCGTTTCCATATCATGCTGCCTTTCAGAAAAGCTGCGGCTGATTTCGATCGGGCGGCTTAAGGATCGGGAGTACTGTTCTTGGAGCGTTTCCCCCGAATATCGCCGAGTGGCGAAATGCTGGACGCTGCGCGGCCAGATCCCATATCGCTCAGCCGGAAAAGTGTGTGTGTGTGTGTCAATTTTTTTTAGGTTGGACACTGGAGCACGAGACGTCGGACTGGTGCCCGGGGCAATAATTTTTCCGTCGCTCAAGCGAAACCTTTTGTAAAGCAATTTTATGCCATCCCTTTCGACGACGAAAAGCGCCTTGAACTGTTTAAGCTCTTTATCCTCGAATAGCTTATTCCAGCGGTTATCGAGGACTAGCCATCGCCTGTCATGGCGAACAGCGAGGACAGCATGATCGGCGCGAACAGCGTTGTCGCGCACTAGCACCATGCGCAAGTTTTCGTCGGGCACCCCGGCTTGATGAAGTGCCGCATATTTGGCGAGCACATAGTCTTCGCAGTCACCTACACCCGTGTTGAGAGAACCCTCTTTGTTGACATCAATGGGCAGCGACCAAGCATCCTCGACACCCCATTGTGCCGTGTCCGGTTCATAACGGATTTCACCGTTGATCCGCTCGTTGACAAATTCAATTTTGGCCCGGCCGTTCTTGCTTCTGGCTTCCTTGACGATGGTTTCAAACCGCCGTTCAGCCGCGTTGCAACGATCCGGTTCTGTACGACATTTTGCCAACTCGCGCATCTCGGCTTCAACATTGGTTATTATTTTTCTCCACTCGCGCCAGGTCGGACCCCTGCGTGCCACGAACCTGGCCAAATCCAACTTACCCATATCAAATGGTTCATCCCGGTCACTGCCCGGCGATGCACGCAATTCCGTTACGGCGCAAATGGAAAAAAACAGCACAAGGAAAGTTGAAACGAGAGCTTTACGCATGCCCAACCTCCCAGTGAAAGCATAACGCCCCGTCTTGAATTGATGCACGGTTGCAGGCGAGCGCTGCAAGACGCCTCGAAGCGCTTGCGCTGCGCAAAAACATCCTTTGCTTTGCGACCACGAAAGCAAAGAGGGTGCGACTAGTCAGCGGCCGCAATCTGGCTCAATGAACCAAAATGGCTGCCTCCCAGCGCTTAACCAGGAGGCGGAGAAGGAACAGCCGCTTGGACGCCGGCCAACGCCGCTTGCAGCGCCGCTTCCTTGGTATGGTCGAGAGAAGTTTTTAGCACTGTGCCGCCTTCGCCCTTAAGGCCCTCAAGCACTTTGTCTGCGGTCACCTTGCGCACTAGTACAAACAGCGCAGCGGTCCCCGGTTGAATGGCGGCAGCGGTCTCCTTCATCCACTTGTCGTCAATACCGACATCGGTCAAATATCCGCCGAGCGTGCCGGATGCTGCGCCAAGGGCAGCGCCAGCCAGCGGCATCAAAAAGATCAGGCCAATAAGCGCTCCCCAAAAGGCGCCCGAGACCGCACCGGCCGCCGTGGTGTTAATTAGCTGATTTAGCTTGACGTTTCCTTTGCTGTCCTTCACCGCGATCACCGCATCGCCTAGTTCGATCAGGTACTCCTTCTGCATGGCCAGCAGTTTCTGACGTACTTCCTCCGCCTTCGCCTCCGTCGGAAATGCGATCACGACAAGATCACTCATGCCCAGTTCTCCTTTATGGCCGTTGGAATGCAGGACGAGTGACCGCTGAGGCCATTGATTTATATCAAGCGTCCACAACGAGGGCGCAGCAGGCTACCTAAGGTGCTGTTTTGCTCAGCCCGCGTCAAATCGCCATGCAAGGCGAAACGCACCAATCGAATTACCCCACATCAGTAGGGAGGAAGCACCATGTTTCGGTATGCTCTCGCTGCTCTCGCGGCAATCGTTCTTGTCGCCGCCAGCCTTGTTCCCGACGACGCATTCGCTCGCCGTGGTGGAGGCGGCGGTTTCCGGGCTGGAGGTTTTCATGGCGGCGGGGTTCGGGCCGCCCACTTCCGGGGCGGGGCTGTACATGCGCGGAGATACGCTCACGTGTCCCGTCCCATCGCGGGCCGCCCGGTCGCGCGCGCGGCTGTCGCCCGAGGGGTTTATCGCAACGCGGCCTATCGCGGGGCGTGGAGAGGCGCGGCCTATGGTGCGGCAGCGGTCGGAGCCGCTGCGGCGGGAGCATACGGCTATTACGGCGGCTATTATGGCAACTATTACAACAACGGCTGCTACCGGGACGCCTACGGCTATTGGGTCTGCCCAAATCAGTATCCGTATTGACGCGCCGAGCGCGCTGCAAACATGACCGAAGCCCATAAAGCCACAACGGCGAAACGGGACGCGTCCGGCTGCACTCGTCCTTCGACAATCGGAACAGCGCGGCGTCGATTGTCTTAGAGGAGCCGAGTTCATAGTTGGGTGCGTGTAGGAACTGACCAACCTTCTAGCCGCGCGGAGATCATGAGCCATGATCTTCATGCTCTTTTCTGCAGCGGTCGCTGCGGCGTTCTTCGTCGGCTCGCTCATCCTGCTACACTGGGGACGGCACCTCGGTTTGTTGCATCTCAAGCAGGAAGGTACGAGCAGCATGGCGGGGCTCAGCACCGTCGAGGGCGCCGTATTCGGCTTGATGGGGCTGCTGCTGGCATTCACTGTTTCTGGTGCCCTGCAGCGCTTCGACGACCGGCGGCAATTGGTCATTCAGGAAGCGAACGCCGTCAGCACGGCCTACGATCGGCTGCAGATGTTGGAAGGGGAGGCGGCACCCAGCCTTCAGACCAAACTGAAGGACTATCTCCGTGCTCGAATTGAGCTATATCGCATGCCGCACGATTTCACGCTGTGGCAAGGCGAAGAACTCTTCTCTCGCGACCAACAGACCAAGCTGCTCGAACTCAAGGCCGACCTCTGGGATACCGCAGTCGCGGCCTGCCCACGGGCAAGCTTCCAACCCGCGTGCTCGCTGGTGTTGACGGCACTTTCCAACGTATTCGAAGTTGCACAGCTGCGGGCGGGCGCCGCCGAAAAACACCCGCCTCAGATTATCTATTTTATGCTGTTCGGCCTCGGTCTGGGTTGTTCGCTACTTGCGGGCTTCGGCATGGCGGCAGCGGCTTCCCGTAGCTTGATCCATATGGTGACTTTCGCCAGCGCTCTGGCGATCGCGCTTTATATCGTGACAGACATGGAATATCCGCGCCTCGGTCTCATTCACATCGAGGCTTTCGATCATTTTCTTGCTGACGCTTACGAACAGATGCGATGACGGGAAGTCGGCTTTAACTCGCCGTCATTGCAACGGCTCCGGGCGCGCCGAAGGGGACCGCATTGTGCCCCGCGTCTAATTTACGTAAGCGCGCGCGAGATAACCGGTTTCAGCTCGATCACGTCAATGAAGAGGTCGGCTTGTCGCCGCAACTCATTCGCAACCATCGGCGGCCGACTGGAAATGGTCGAGACCACGGTAACACGTACGCCACGCCGCTGCATCGCTTCGACCAGTGACCGAAAGTCACCGTCGCCGGAGAACAGCACCATGTCGTCGATATGTTCGGCAAGTTGCATCGCGTCCACGGCAAGCTCAATGCCCAGGTCACCTTTCACTTTTCGCCGACCGTACTCGTCAACGAATTCCTTGGCTGCCTTGGTGACGACGGTGTAGCCGTTGTAGTCAAGCCAATCGATTAACGTTCGAACGCACGAATATTCCTCATCTTCGACTATTGCGGTGTAATACAACGCGCGTACCAGTTCTCCGCGCTTCTCGAATTCGCTGAGGAGGCGCTTGTAATCGATGCCGAAGCCGAGGGCCTTGGCGGTGGCATAGAGGTTGTGGCCGTCGATGAAGAGCGCGCACTTCGTACGGGGGAAGATCGCCGTCATTCGTGTCTTGATCCAAATCAACAAAGCGATCGAGGTCGACCGCTCAACATTTTGCGGAAAATTCGCCGGCGCAGGCGCCCAAGGCAATAGGAGAGAGATCAAGGGTAAGTCTTGTGATTGCGAGCCAATAATTTGGGTTTTTGCGCCGAAGAGCGCAGTATGCCCTATTGGAGATGGAGCCGTCTGCGTGCGCTTAACCAGGCCCAAGGATTTCCGCTCGATACCGAATGCCACCGGTGGGATCGCTCGTCTGGCATGCGCGCGACTGCGCGAGCTAGGCAAAGACGTGAAGGCTGTTCTGTCGAAGGCGGGGTTGAGACCTGAGGAGGCCGACGATCCAACTGTACGTCTTGAGGTGCGTACCCAGATCAAACTCTTAGAATTGGCAGCCGAAGAACTTCGAGATGACTTTCTCGGATTTCATTTGGCACGCAGCTTCGACCTGCGCGAGATTGGTTTGGTTTATTATGTGATAGCATGCTCAGAGCAACTCGCGGATGCTCTTCGTAACGCCGAACGCTATAGCAGAATTGTCAATGACGGGGTCCGCCTGCGCTTCAAATTGGATGGAACGGCGGTCATCGCTCTCGATTACGTAAACGTAGACCGGTGCTCCGATCGGCATCAGATGGAGTTTTGGCTGGTTACGCTGATGCGTATATGCCGACAGGTCACAGACAGCCGACTAGCAGCCAGCCGATTGAAAGTCCGGCATTCTCGGGCTGGCTCGCCGATGGAATTCAAATCCTTTTTTGGGACTGATGTTGAATTTGATGCGGATGCCGATGAGATAATTTTTCCGGCGCCGATTGCTTCTCTGCCGATTGTCGGTCGCGACACTTATCTAAATAAGTTGCTGCGGCGGTACGCAGAAGAAGCACTTGCTTGGCAGCCGGAAGTGCGCGCGAGCATTCATTCACGCGTGGAGAGAATAATACCGCAGCTGCTTCCGCACGGGAGAGCCGAAGTTTCGGAAGTCGCGCGCCAGCTTGGCATGAGCTCGCGTACGCTATCAAGGAAGCTTCGTGACGAGGGTGTAACCTACGCCGAAATACTGGACAAGCTGAGGTCAGCTCTTGCCAAACGCTATCTCAGCGATCGCGAATTACCTGTCACCGAAATAGCGTGGCTTTTGGGCTATCGGGAAGTTAGCTCTTTTACCCATGCCTTCAAACGACGGACTGGAATGACGCCAAGAGAATTCCGACTATCCGATTGCGTTCGCGGTGAGAGGGAACGACCTGCCGGTATCAAGGGGAGCCATTAACAAGACCGGCGACGAGCGGCAGGGCGGCGATTAAGGTCGGGCAGCCCCGGCTATTAGCTCAAAATACCTATAGGCATCTTTGAAAAGCATCTCTCCGAGATTTTCGGCGAGAAATCCCAAATTCTTGGCGCGCGATAACAAGATTGGCGCCCACCGTCGGCTTGATTTGAATCAATCTCCCCGACCCGTTTTGTGTTCTTATTCGTTGTGCGGCGCTGCAAAATAATGGCTGGAGCGCCGCATGTCCGCGCGGCAATGGAGCGTCGTGAAAGCGTTTTCTTGCGAGGGCCCACTTTGAACGCCGTCCTGTCGTCACTAGCCGCTTACCTCGTCACGGGCGTGCGACCGTCAACTCCGCTCGCCAAGGCAATCGTGCTGGTGCTGGTCGTCAAGCTGGTGGCAATCGCGGGTGCCGGCGTTTTCCTGTTTTCGAGCAGCGGGCGGCTGGTCGTCGACTCGAACGCAGTCTCGCGGCTGATAGGTCCGTCGGTGTCGTCGGCGAATGAGGGGAGACATTGACGTGCTCGATTTTGATCCCGTCGGCCTTGCGCGACTGCAATTCGCTGTAACGGCTCTCTATCATTTCCTGTTTGTGCCACTGACGCTCGGGCTGTCGTTCTTGCTTGCCGTCATGGAAAGCGTGTATGTGATGACAGGGCGGGAAATCTGGCGTGACGCGACGAAGTTCTGGGGGAAATTGTTCGGCATCAATTTCGCCATGGGAGTTGCCACCGGCATAACCATGGAATTTCAGTTCGGAACCAATTGGGCCTACTACTCGCACTACGTCGGCGACATTTTCGGCGCTCCACTGGCGATCGAGGGCCTGATGGCCTTCTTTCTCGAGTCGACTTTCGTCGGTCTGTTCTTCTTCGGCTGGGACCGGCTGTCGAAGCTCGGCCACCTGGCCGTGACGTGGTTGGTTGCGATCGGATCCAACTTGTCCGCCTTATGGATCCTGATTGCGAACGGATGGATGCAGTATCCAACGGGGGCCGTCTTCAATCCAGACACCATGCGGATGGAGCTGACGTCGTTCTGGGACCTGATCTTCAACTCGGTCGGTCAGGCCAAATTCGTGCATACGGTCGGCGCAGGCTACGTCACCGGCTCGATGTTCGTCGTTGCCATTTCGTCCTATTATCTGCTTTCCGGACGCTTCCAGGCGTTCTCCAAACGGTCGATCATCGTCGGATCGGCGTTCGGCCTTACCGCAGCGCTATGTGTGGTCGTTCTCGGCGACGAAAGCGGATACACCGTATCCGAGAACCAGAAGATGAAGCTCGCCGTCATCGAGGGCATGTGGGAAACCGAGCCGGCGCCCGCCGGATTCAACGTGTTCGGCATTCCCGATTCGCAGAGCAAGGAGGTCAAATACGCCGTCAAGATACCTTGGATGCTCGGCGTGATCGCGACGCGCTCGTTCAACCAGCCGCTACCGGGAATCAACGACTTGGTCGCGCACGCCGAAGAGAGAATCCGGAACGGCCTGATCGCCTATGGGGCGCTTGAGAAAATCAGGCAGAACCGCGGCGACTCCCAGGCGAGGGAGCAGCTTCGCGAGCACGCCGCAGACCTGGGATACGCCCTCCTGCTGAAGCGCTATGTCGTGGACCCGCGTACTGCAGATGCCGCAACCATTGCGCGCGCCGCCGGCGACACTGTTCCCAACGTCGGGCCGCTGTTCTGGAGCTTCCGCATCATGGTGGCGCTCGGCTTCTATTTCATTGCATTGTTTGCGATTGCATTCTGGAACGCGTCGCATCGTAACTTTTCGCGGAAGTGGCTGTTGCGCCTCATGCTCTGGTCGCTGCCGCTTCCCTGGATCGCGGCGGAGCTCGGCTGGATCGTCGCCGAATATGGCCGCCAGCCGTGGGCAATCGACGGCGTGCTGCCGACATTTCTTGCTGTGTCATCGGTGTCCGCCGCGCAGGTACTGTTCACCCTGACGGGCTTCGTTTTGTTTTATTCGTCCCTTCTCGTTGTCGATGTCATGCTGATGCTCAGATACATCCGCATGGGACCGGTCGGCGCGCTGGGATTGCCAGAACCAGCGCTGCGGCCTGCAGCGCTGCCCGCGGAATGAGGTAGGCGCAATGACGACGATCCCGGTCGACTACGAAATCCTTCGGCTCGTGTGGTGGCTGCTTCTGGGCGTCCTGCTTATCGGCTTCGCCATCATGGACGGTTTCGATCTCGGAGTGGCGATGCTGCTGCCCTACGTCGCGCGTACAGACATTGAGCGGCGCGTCACGATCAATGCCATCGGACCGGTCTGGGACGGCAATCAGGTTTGGCTAATCCTCGGTGGCGGCGCCGTGTTCGCGGCATGGCCGCCGGTTTACGCCACGTCGTTCTCGGGCTTCTACATCGCCATGTTTCTGGTCCTCGCCACGCTCATCCTGCGCCCGGTCGGGTTCGAATTTCGCAACAAGGTTGCCGATATGCGCTGGCGGACGTTCTGGGATTATGCCCTATTCGCCGGCGGGCTGGTGCCGAGCGTGGTGTTCGGCGTGGCGTTCGGCAATTTGTTGCAGGGCGTTCCGTTCCACATCGATTCCGACCTGCGCGTCCTCTACGAGGGAAGCGGACTGTTCGAACTGCTCAATCCATTCGGCCTGCTGTGCGGCCTTGTCTCCGCCGCAATGCTTGCCACTCACGGCGCGATCTATCTAACGCTGAAGACGGACGGGACGGTTCGGCAGCGTGCACAGGAGTTCATCAAGATTGGCGTTGTGCTCACGGTGGTTCTATTCGGCCTAGCTGGCTTATGGGTGTGGGTCCGAATCGACGGTTATGCCATCACCAGCACGGTGACAGGCGACGGGCCGTCGAATCCTCTCATGAAGACGGTCGTTCGCCAGCCGGGCCAGTGGCTCGCCAATTACGCAACGCACCCTTGGATGATCGTAGCGCCTTGCCTCGGCATCATTGGTCCACTGCTTGCGCTGCTCCTGACCAACGTCCAGAGGCGCGGACTGGCCTTCATGGCCAGTGCGCTCGGCATTTTTGGCATCATCGCGACCGCCGGCGTGAGTATGTTCCCCTTCTTGATGCCGTCGAACGTTGCACCGGCCGCGAGCTTGACCGTATGGGATGCCTCATCGAGTCAACTCACCCTGTTCGTGATGCTGCTGGCGACGCTGATCTTTCTGCCTGTCGTCCTCGTCTACACCGCGATTGTTTTCGCTGTGCTGCGCGGGCGGGTGACTGCGAAGCGTATTGAGCACAATTCATCCGGTTTCTATTAAGGAGGCAGAATGTGGTACTTTGCCTGGATTCTCGGAGTCGCCTTCGCCTGCGCTTTCGGCATTCTCAATGCCGTATGGCATGAACATCACCTGCCGGACGAGACGATCGACGCTTAGAGTTGGCTTTCGACCAAAGGAATCGAGGGCCCTAGTCCATCCCGCGTTGCCGGCGGCTCCGTCGCAAGGCAACGGCGGCGCGGTCAATGTATCGCCGCGATGTGTTCGTTCGGCAGGGCGGGCTCGACGTGGGCCCTGGGGAAGATTTGGAGTTCAGTCTGCGTATCCCGGTAGCTTTTTGCCCATGGTAGGTGCCTGTGTGGCGCGAGCAGGCCGATCGCAAAGATTACTTCCCCGCGCATAACGGCCCCGGACTTGGGGGTAACCGGGGCCGTTAACTCTCATGAGAGCGCGATGCGTTGAGTGGGTCGAACACATTCGCAATCGAATTGAATACGAGAAACCCTGACTGCGCTATTGTCCCAGGGTACAATACTCGGCCGTAAGTTTTTTCCTAAATTGGAAGTGGCGCGCGTAGGATTATTGCCATGGCTGAAACCACCAAACTCTCCGTTGAGAAAGCGCTACAAAAGTTGCGCGGCAGCGATCCGCCGAAATCGAAGAACGCGCGGCTTGATGAGAAAATTGGCACACTTGATGAGGAGATAAAACGCATGAGAGCGCAGAGACTGCGCCTCGATCAGCGCCACCGTAAGCGCGATTGAGCCTACCTTTGAAACTCTCGTCCAAGCTCGACTGGTGATTTCCTCCCCGGCGTGCGCAGGCGTCAGCGCGAAGGCACGTTAGGAGGCGCGAAACTGCTGTGCTGGTTTCGGCCATGTATCTGCCAATGGCGATCTGCATCAATTCACGTTCTTTGCATCCGCGCTCAGATGATGCCCTGCCAATGTACCGACATCGCTCAGCCGCGATGGAAGAGGCGGTGAGGCAGCCGCTTGGCGCGTCCCTTCGCATGCCGTTGGAGGTACCTCAGTTTGAACCACGCGAGACCGAACTGCCTTGAAGTCGCGCCATGAGCTGCAGAAGTTCTTCAGCCAAGAAAGGCTTGATCACCACAGATACATCCTGCGCGGCGATCTCCTCGATCGTTTTCGACTGGATGTCGCCGGTCATCACTATCCCCGGAACATTCCAGGCAAGAGCTGACCGCAAGGCTTTGATCGTCTCAACACCGTTCATCGAGCCGCGAAGGTTGTAATCAGACAAAATCAAATCAGGACGCATACCTTGCTTAACAAGAGTGAGGGCATCGTTTCCGGTCGCCACTATGGATGAGCCAATCCCTCTTAATTTCAGCAGTCTGTTGAGCGCCGACCGCACTGACGTCTCGTCCTCGATGACAAGGACGGTACCGGCGAAGGAAATGCTCTCGCTAACCTGATCGTGAGCTGGTTCACTATTAACGCGTGTCTGCCCGAGGGGAACCTTGATGGAGACACATGTACCCCTGCCCGGGGCGGACCGCACATCAATCCCGTGGTCCAATACCTCTCCCAGTCGCCTGACGATCGCGAGACCCAATCCAGAGCCGCCGCGCTCCGCCGCCTCGGCGCCCTGATAGTACTCATCGAATATACGAGGCAGCTGGTCTCCTGAGATACCGATGCCGCTGTCCCACATTTCGATACGGATCTTGTCGCCAGCGCGTCGGCAACCCAGCAAGATTTTTCCCTGATCGGTGTATCGCACCGAATTCGACAGCAGATTGCGGATCATCCCCTCGAGCATGCGCTTGTCGCTGTAAACCATGAGTCCGGACCGTACGACACGCAATTTCAGCCCTCTTTCCTCGACGGGCCGCAGAAAATCGGTTGCTACCGAGTCGAATACTTCATTGATCGCAAGATCGCTCTTTATGGGACGCAGCTTTCCGACTTCTAGCCGATTGACATCAAGCAAGCTCGACAACATGCTTGACATCGTATCAAGCGAGCGCCCGATCGCTTCGAGGAGCTTGCGTCCTTCGCCATCCGGGTGGTGCTGCTCGAGTGCTCCTTGCAGGAATCTCAAGGTTTGTAGAGGCTGTCGCAGATCATGACTTGCCGCGGCCAGAAAGCCGGACTTGGCTTGATTGGCCAGTTCAGCCGATTTCTGGGCACGCGAAATCTCCTGCTCGGAGCGCTTGCGCTCGGTAATGTCGGTCGTCAGACCCTGGACGCGTTTGAGTTGTCCAGCGGAATCGAATTCAGCGCTGGCGATCTGCTCAAGCCAGACTTCGCGATCGCCATCTCGTCGCATGTAGCGGAATGTCGTGGAATATGACGGATTATCCGGACGGACACCGTGCAGGCAAGCCATCACGCCCGACCGATCATCCGGATGAATTTGCTCTAGCCATTCAGCACTGGAGAGAACCTGGTTCGACTCAATGCCCAATGTTTGCATCGCGTTCTGGCTGTGCCGCACTTCGTCGGCAGGCAGCTCCCAATCGAATGCCAACACGCCGCCCGCCCTGAGCGCGTCTTGCAGCCGAGCCTCCCGTTCCAGAAGTGCAATCTCGTGAAGTCTTCGCTCGCTAAACAACGCCGCAATAATCAGGGTGCCGAATGAAATCGCAAGAATGGTGGCTTGCGCGTACAAGATGCGCTGGTCCATCGACAGGCGTGGGTCGCCGAAGACCCCGATCCCAAAGGTCGTCGTCCAGACAATCGTGATTGCGCAGATGAACGTTGCTGCCGCGGTAAAGAATGGCGGGAGCCGGGCCGCGATCCAGACAATCAGCGGGCACAGGGCGGCTATGGCCAGGTCAAGAGTCCACGTTCGATTCGGTATAAGGATCAGGGATGAGCACAAAGCGGTGACCACCGCGAGCGCAAGCATTCCTTCCGCGATTTCGCGCCTTGACGGAAACTCGCGCAAAAGTGACGCGAATCCGATTATGAGCGGCGCGACCGTTATGGTGCCGAGTGCGTCGGAGGCAAACCAGTGAAACCATATGGTCGAAACGGACGCGGTTGAAGCATGAAAGAATACGAAGCCGAACGTACCTACGATCCCGGACGCGACGGTCGCTCCGATCGTGGTCGCGAATAGTCCAAGCACTTGCCGCAGCCCATTCAGCTCGAACGGGGAGCTGTAGAATCGCTGGATCAAGCCGGCGACGATGGTGGCCTCACCGGCATTGGCGGCAGCGAAGAAAATGGAACTCCAAATGCCGCGATCGCCTAGCAGATTGGCCGCGATGGTCGCAGCCATCACGCCGGCCACGACCGGCCACCGCGCCACAGAACCAAACCCTATCAATACACCGGAGGCTATACCCGCAGCCGGCCAGAACACGGCGACGCCGTCGGCCTCTTCCAGCAAGGCCAGGCTTAGCTTCGCTGCGAGGAAATAGGCGGTCGCCATGGCGACCGCGCCCGCAGCTGAAAAGCCCCATGTAGCCGCCCCAGCCGACTGCCGCACTGGCAAAATACTCGGTCCAGTAACCGGGCCGAAGTTGATTTGCCCACTCATTGCGAACCTGCCTCACCCAAACCTAGCGCCGATGTGAGCCATAAACCGATTTCAATTCGCGTCGTCTTTGTTGTGGCCACAAAAGCGCGCCTTCGACCTGACGACTCCGACTATACAATCCCTTCAGCCGATGAGCGACGGAAATTGGGGGGTGCGATTAAGAAACCAAGCCAAATCTGCAGAACAGCCAGCCATTCAGCTTATTATCTTGCCTTTCTGTGATAAAGGACACGTCGACGGGTTGCAGTGCCGCTCTGCAACCCCGATCTACGCTCAAGACGACGACGAACAATTATTATTTGTGCGGAGCATCGGAAAACGCCGTTTCGAGCACGTCGCCGATCGGCTGCCAGATGCGGCCATCGAACTGAACCAATCGCATCTGCTTGATTGGTCGGAAATTCTCAGGACCCGTGTTGATCTTGATGCCGGGCAAGAGCCCGGAGGGCTCATAGTCCCTCAGTGAAGCTGCTTGCCGCATCACGTTTTCGCGGGAGAGATCGTCGCCGCATTGTTTCAGCACCTGCACGAGCGTTTCCGCGGCTGCGTAGCCATAAAGCGCGGCGCTACTGCCCTTGTCTCCGCTCGGGTAATATTTGTCCATGAAGGACAGCCAGTTCTTGATCGCCGGATCGTCCTTCCATGCCGGGTCGCTGGGATCTTTCAGGAAAGTTGCCGAGATCGCGCCCGCCGAGTTCTCAATACCAGCCGGGTTCAACGCGGTGCCTATCGAGGCGGCCGCATCGTTCAGAAGGAAGACTGGGTGCCAATGGGTCTCCGCCGCCAATCGGATCACATGAGAAGCAGTGGCGGACACGCCCGCAAAAACAAAAATATCGGCACCCGATCGCTTCAGGATCGAGACATGCCCATCGATAAACTCGTCCAACATATCAAAGGCGACATCGACAATGATCAGGCGAGTCAAATTGCCGAGTCCTTCCTGAATTCCCTTGAAGAGCTCCCGCCCAAACTGGTCGTTCTGCCAAAGCGCCACGATGTTGCGTTGCGGATAGAAGGCCTGGATGCAGTTGGCGTAGATGCGCCCCTCGGCACGAAACGACGGTTGCCAGCCCATGGTCCAAGGAAACGCCTTCGGGTCGCCCAACTCCTCGGCGCCCGAGGCAACGAAGAGTTGGGGAATCTTCCTCTCGTTTAGAAAGCTCCGCACCGCCAAGTTCCCGGCCGTTCCGAAGGACCCGAACATCAACAGGACGTTGTCCCTCTCGACCAGCCCGCGGGTCAGATCGAGCGCAACCGTGGGATCGGAATTGTCATCATAGGAAATGAAACGCACCTTGCGGCCGTTGATGCCACCGCGGTCGTTGATCATGTCGAAATAGGCCGCTTCGGCCTTTCCAATCGCGGAAAATTCAGCCAACGGCCCCGTGTAGGACATGAGATTGCCGATGCGGATTTCCGTGTCGTTTGCATCATCGTCACGTTGCAGAGACATCGCACTTAGCGATACCAGTGCGATCACGAAAGCGAACAGCATCCGGCCTGCCACGTGCATTTTGAAACTCCTCAATGTGTCGACCGTCTTCCCGCTTTGAGAGGCCCCGCGTTTGTTTTCCGGCCATGGCCGGTTGAATGTATGATAGGCCGACCAAGACCTAGGAGCGCTCCGGTCGTCCTCGTTGACTTGGATCAAGCAAGGAAGGGATGCCGCCTCCTTAGGTGGCAGACAGATCGGGCGCCAATGCGAACAAGGAGGACGGTTGCTTAGGCTTTCGGTTCCGTTGCTGGCCGCTTCTCTCATCCTGTGCGGTGCACGCGGCGCGCAGGCGGTCCCGCTTACGCCATTCCGCTACGAAGCCCAGGCGCAACGGCATTGTCCTGGCGACAGGGTGGTTTGGGTCGATTTCAGAAAGGGACGTTACTACCTCAAAGGACAGAGGCACTACGCACAGGGTCATGCCGGGAGCTTCGTGTGCAGGAATGAAGCCCGCCACAGCGGTTATCGGCGTTCGATATTAGGATTGAGGTAGTTGTCGGCAAGGAATCAGCCCACAGCGCGCCACAAGCGCGCTGCATTCTTCCCAAAGGTTGCGCTCCGGTATCTCCGCGGGCGGATGATGCGTGTAGCCGGCTGCAGCAGCGCCTAAGTGAGCTTCAGAACCAGATGGACCGTTCGCGCATCTCGTTGCGGAGCCTGCCTGAAGCCGAACTTTCCGAACACTTTCAGCATCGCGGCGTTCTCGCGCAGAACTTCCGCGGTCAATTCCTGCAGTCCGGAATTGCCAGCGATCTTGACAAGATGACGCATCAGCATCGAGCCGATCCCACGTCCTTGCCAAGCATCGATGACGACGAACGCCATCTCGGCCCGTCCGGGCTCAAAAACAACGTAACGACCGCCCCCAACGATAACCGGACGGCCATTTTCAGGCGCGAGTGCAACAAGGGCGACATGATTTTTGAAATCAATATCCATGAAGAAATCGCGCTCCTTTTCTGAAAAGTAGCGCTTCATCGCAAAGAAGCGGCGCTGGCGTGATTGCTCGCTGGTTCGCTCGACCGCAGCAAGCATGTCGGTCTCATCGTCCGGCTGAAGTGCCCGGATTTCGACCTCGTTGCCGTCGCTGAGATGCTCGCGCGCGGTGTAGGTGAAGGCTTTCGGCATTTTGGGCCCATGTGTCGGCAGACAGGACAACGGATTTGATCCCGCGTCGGCCAAAGGAGACCTTGTCGGCGTGCGGTGCGCTTGATCTGGATCAAGACTGCTGCGCGAGAGCGGCGGCTACGCTTTTCCGCAGCTTGCCGACCGTCGAATGAAAGCGCGCCCTTGAGAACGCTTCGCCAGCTTCTGTCCGGAGCGGACATCGTCCAGCTCGCGATCCGGCTGGGCTTGCTCGCTCTGCTGATCTACTGGACCCTTGTCCTTCTCCGCCCCTTCGTGCCGATCCTGGCCTGGAGCGTCGTACTCACGGTCGCGTTTTATCCGGTCTTTCGATGGCTCGCCGAATTGCTCGGCGGCCGTCCGAAGCTGGCGGCGACAGCTCTCACCATCATCAATCTCGGAATTCTCATCGGACCGGCAACCTGGCTCGGATTGAGTGCGGTGGAGGGGGTGAGGGACTTCGCCGGACAGCTGAGTGCCGGCGACCTGGCGGTTCCTTCCCCTCCCAGGAGCATCAAGGATTGGCCGCTTGTCGGCCCGCAACTCTTCGAACTGTGGAATCAGGCCTCGAACAACTTGCGCGCCGCCTTGCGCGAGGTGGCTCCTCACCTCAAACCGCTGGCCGGGACGATGCTGGCCCTTGCGGGCAACGCTGGGGTTGGAACACTCAAGTTTCTGCTTTCTGTTGCGCTGGCTGGCTTTCTCCTTCTCCATGGCCCGCAGCTCGTTGCGGCGGGCAGGGGATTCCTGTCCCGGGTCGTACCCGAGCAAAGCGAACACTTCCTGGAATTGGCGGGTGCAACCATCCGCGCGGTATCCCAGGGTGTCATCGGCGTCGCGATCGTCCAGTCGTTACTGGCCGGCATTGGCTTCAAACTGGCGGGGATTCCGAGCGCAGGCCTCCTGGCCTTTGCGATTCTGCTCCTGGCCATCGTGCAGATCGGTGCGGCGATCGTGCTGCTTCCCGTGATCATCTGGCTCTGGGCGACCAGGGATTTTACGACAGCACTTTTGCTGACGCTGTTTCTCGGCATTGTCGGTGTGCTCGACAACATATTGAAGCCCTTGGTGATGGGACGCGGCTTGACCACGCCCACGCTCGTCATTTTCATCGGTGTGATCGGAGGAACGCTCGCGCACGGAATCGTCGGGCTCTTTATCGGGCCAGTCATTCTGTCCGTGGCCTGGGAGTTGATGGTGGCCTGGATACGTAACGATCGCGTCGGCCCGGCATCATCGCGGGAGTAATCGCTGGAATGCGCCGCCATTTTCGCGGCCACAGTGACGTTGACTTAAATCAAAGTCCCGATTGGCGAGGGGCATTGAATGAAAATCGCGGGACAAAAGAGGGCGGAACATGTCGATGGACAAGCCAATGCTTTCAGGCGACCCCATGTCGGGGCTTGTCGCCTCCGCCGTGGAATACATGATCGATGCGGGACAGCGCAGTGTGCTGTTCCTGGACATCTTGCGCAGGCGCGGCGACCAGTACCAGGAGCACATTGCCCAGACGGCGCCGCATGTCCTTCAATATGCCGCCGAACTGATCATCGACGGCCGCAAGCTGGATGAACCGGTGAATTATGCGCTGGTGCGCATCATTCCTCCCAAAGACGTCGAGATCAATCTCGAGCGGCGGCCGTTCATCGTCGTCGATCCGCGCGCCGGGCACGGCCCGGGAATCGGCGGATTCAAGGCTGACAGCGAAATCGGCGTCGCCATGAAGGCCGGCCACCCATGCTATTTCATCGGCTTCCTGCCGGAACCAATGCCGGGCCAGACCATTGAGCGCATCGCATACGCAGAGGCCCTGTTCATCGAGAAAGTCATCAGCCGTCACCCCAACGCCGATGGCAAGCCATGCGTGGTCGGCAACTGCCAGGCCGGCTGGGCCGTGATGATCCTTGCGTCATTGCGGCCGGAGCTGTTCGGACCGCTGATCATCGCCGGTGCGCCGCTTGCCTATTGGGCGGGCGTGCACGGCAAATATCCGATGCGCTATTCCGGCGGCCTGTTGGGCGGAAGCTGGCTGACCGCGCTGACCAGCGATCTCGGTGCCGGCAAGTTCGACGGCGCCTGGCTGGTGCAGAACTTCGAGAACCAGAATCCGTCGAACACGCTGTGGACCAAGCAGTACAACGTCTATTCCAAGGTCGACACCGAGGCGAAGCGCTACCTCGAGTTTGAGCGCTGGTGGGGCGGGCACGTCAATCTGAACGCCGAGGAGATCCAGTTCATCGTCGATGAGCTCTTCATCGGCAACAATCTCGCCGCCGGCAAGATCGAAATGTCCGACGGCCAGAAGGTAGACTTGCGCAATATCAGGTCGCCGATCGTGGTGTTCTGCTCCGAGGGCGACAATGTCACCCCGCCGCAACAGGCGCTGGACTGGATCCTCGATTGCTATGCCGACGTAGATGAGATCAGGGCCTATGGGCAGACCATCGTCTATACGGTTCATGAAAGCATCGGTCATCTCGGCATTTTCGTGTCCGGCGGTGTCGCCAAGAAGGAGCATGCGGAATTCTCCAGCAATATCGATCTGATCGACGTGCTGCCGCCGGGGCTCTATGAAGCGACGTTCGAGGCCAAGGGAGAGGAGACCACGAGCTCCGAACTCGTCGTCGGCCAGTGGGTGATGCGCTGCGAAGCGCGGACGCTCGACGACATCCGCGCCATGGGCGGCAATTCGCCGGAGGATGAGAGGCGCTTCGCTGCCGCCAGGCGCGTATCGGAGATCAATCTCGCCGCCTACCAGAAGTTCGTCCAGCCCTGGATCAAGAGCATGGTCACGCCGCAGATGGCGGAGATGATGCGCAACCTGCATCCGGTGCGGCTGCAATATGAGGCCCTCAGCAGTCAGAATCCGTGGATGACTGCCGTGAAGTCGGCCGCGGAGGAGATCGAGGAGGACCGCAAGCCGGTTTCGAAGGACAATCCCTTCCTGGCGTTCCAGGAGCAGGCGTCCAAGCAGATCGTTCATGCGCTGGATAGCTGGCGCGACTCGCAGGAGGCGTTGAGCGAAGCGATCTTCCTCAACGTCTATGGCTCGCCGGCGCTGCAGGCGGCGCTGGGGATAGATCCGAAGTCCGAGCCGTCGCGGCGGCGCGAGATGTCGGCCGAGCACCGTGCCATGCTGGAGAAACGGATCGCCGAGCTGAAATCCAGGATCGGCGCAGGCGGCCTTCGCGAGGCGGCCATTCGGGCGCTGCTCTATATCGGTTCGGCAAGGGGAATGGTCGACGAGCGCAGCATCGAGGCGCTGCGCCAGATCCGTCGCGACTACAGTGGACCGCGCGTGACGCTGTCGGAATTCAAAACGCTGGTGCGCGAGCAGTTCTTCATGCTGTTGCTCGATCAGGAAGGGGCCTTGGCCGCGATTCCGAAACTGTTGCCCGAGGATGTCAATCAGCGGCGCGCGGCCTTCACGGCGATACGCGAGGTGCTGTCCGCCAGCGGCGAGATCGTCGGTGAGCGCGCGAGCCGCCTGCAGCGGATCGCCGCGTTATTCGGCGTCGATGCATCGGAGGGATCGGAGACGGCATCGAACGTTGCCCCTTTCGATCCCAAGGCGAAAGCGTCGTAACGCAGGCCGCAACGAATGGGAGCGACATCATGTCCGCCGACACGACGCAAACGCAGTCGCCCAGCAAATATGACCGCCTGATCGCGGCGGCCAAGGCCGTGCCGCCAGTGCCGACCATTGTCGTGCATCCTTGCGATGAAACGTCGTTGCGCGGAGCCGTCGATAGTGCACAAGCCGGCATCATCCGGCCGATCCTGGTTGGACCGGAAAGGAAGATCAGGGACACGGCGAGCAAGCACGGTCTCGACATCTCAGGCTTCGAGATCGTCAACGCCGCGCATAGCGAGGAGGCCGCGGCAAAAAGTGTCGAGCTGATTCACGCTGCCAAGGGCGAGATGCTGATGAAGGGCAGCCTTCACACCGACGAGCTGATGCGCGCCGTCACGGCGAAGGTAGGCGGCCTGCGCACCGACCGGCGCATTAGCCATGTGTTCGTGATGGACGTGCCGGCCTATCCCGAGACTTTGTTTGTGACGGATGCCGCGATCAACATATTCCCCGATCTCGACGCCAAGCGGGACATCATCCAGAACGCCATCGATCTCTATGCTCAAGCCGGCTTCGGCAAATCGCCACGGGTGGCGATCCTATCGGCGGTCGAAACCGTTACCTCCAAGATTCCATCCACCATTGAAGCGGCGGCGCTTTGCAAGATGGCGGATCGCGGGCAGATCACCGGCGGCGTGCTCGACGGACCGCTTGCCTTCGACAATGCCATAGATGTGGAAGCGGCGCGGATCAAGGGAATCAAGTCTGAGGTCGCCGGCCGGGCGCAGATCCTGCTCGTTCCCGACCTCGAATCCGGCAATATGCTGGCCAAAAATCTGGCCTACTTTGCCAAGGCGGATGGTGCCGGCATCGTGCTCGGTGCCCGGGTGCCTCTCGTTCTGACGTCGCGTGCGGACACGGCGCGCGCGCGGATGGCTTCCTGCGCGGTGGCAGCGCTCCACGCACATGCCAGGCGCCAACATGCTCCAACAGTTGCCGCGTGAACGCCATGGACACGATCCTTGTCGTCAATGCAGGCTCCTCAAGCGTCAAGTTCCAGATCTTTGCGATCGAGGGAGAGGGAACGCTACGGAGGCAAATCAAGGGCCAGATCGATGGCATCGGCAGCCGTCCGCGGCTGCGGGCAAACGGCGTGAACGGCGATCCGCTGGCAGACCGCGCCTACCCGATTGAAGCCCTGCCAGATATTCCGGCCGCGATGGTCATCGCGGGCGGCTGGCTACGGGACGAGCTTCGCATCAGCCCGATGGCCGTCGGGCATCGCGTTGTTCATGGCGGTCCGGACTATGACCGGCCGGTACTGATCGACCATGGCGTGGTGTCGCGCCTGGAGCAATTTGTCGCGCTGGCGCCGCTTCATCAGCCTCACAATCTAGCACCGATTCGGTCGCTTCTTGCCAATTTTCCGGCGCTTCCGCAGGTGGCCTGTTTCGACACTGCGTTTCACCGCACGCATGGCGCCCTGGCCGATTATTACGCGATTCCCTATCAGCTCCACGCGGAGGGTGTGCGACGCTATGGATTCCACGGCCTTTCCTATGAGCACATATCGAAGACCTTGCCGCAAATCGCTCCGGATGTCGCGAAGGGACGGGTGATCGTCGCCCATCTTGGCAGCGGTGCTTCGATGTGCGCGCTGAAGGCCGGACGGAGCATCGAGAGCACGATGGGGTTTACCGCGCTTGACGGGCTCCCGATGGGGACGCGTCCGGGGCAGATCGATCCCGGTGTCGTGCTCTATCTCATATCCGAAAAGGGAATGTCGGCATCGAACGTACAGAATTTTCTCTACCGCGACTGTGGATTGAAAGGGCTTTCCGGCATCAGCAACGACATGCGCGAGCTGGAAGCGAGCGAAGATCCTCATGCGATACTAGCGATCGAGTATTTCGTCTATCGGATCGGCCTCAACGCGGGGATGCTCGCGGCAGCCCTGCAGGGAATTGATGCTTTTGTGTTCACGGCCGGCATCGGGGAAAATGCAGCCCGCATCAGGGCGCGCATCGCCGAACAACTGGCATGGCTTGGCGTCGTGCTCGACCCCGCCGAGAATTCGCGACACGCGCGGCTGATATCGCGGTCCGACAGCCGGATCCCGGTATACGTCGTGCCGACGGACGAGGAGCTGATGATCGCGCAGCACACATTGTCGCTCCTTCTGAACCGGCCATCGGCCAACGCGAACCGTGCGAGGGTGTCATGACTATTCCCGTTTTTCCGGATACCAAGGTCGCCTTGAAGGGCAAAAAAGGCCTGATCGTCGGCATCGCCAACGATCAATCCATCGCCTGGGGCTGCGCCAAGGCGTTCCGCGCGCTTGGGGCCGATCTGGGGGTCACCTACCTCAATGATCGCGCGAAAAAACACGTTGAACCTCTCGCACAGGCCCTGGAGGCCCCCATCTTCGTGCCGCTTGACGTGAATGTGGAGGGGCAGACGGAGCAGGTATTCGAGAGAATCGAAAAGGAATGGGGACGCCTCGATTTCATGCTGCACTCGATCGCCTTCTCTCCCAAGGAGGCGCTGCACGGACGAGTGGTTGACGTCGGGCGGGACGGCTTTCTGAAGACGATGGAGGTCTCGTGCTGGTCATTCATGCGAATGGCCCACTTGGCAGAGCCATTGATGAAGAATGGCGGAACGTTGTTCACGATGACCTATTATGGCAGCCAGATGGTGGTGGAGAACTACAATGTGATGGGCGTGGCGAAAGCTGCCCTTGAGTCTGCCGTGCGCTACATGGCGGCGGAGTTGGGTCCAAAAGGTATCCGCGTTCACGCGATTTCGCCCGGGCCGCTTGCTACGCGCGCAGCGTCGGGAATCCCTGAATTCGACGAACTGCTCGACAAGGCCCAGTCGAAGGCGCCGACGCGGAGTCTGGTCAGCATTGACGACGTCGGCAACGCAACGGCCTTTCTGGCGCTCGATGGAGCAAAGCTGATTACCGGCAGTGTCCTGTATATCGATGGCGGCTATCACATCATCGATTGAGCGCGGTCGCCGGCGGCGATTCACCGATAGTGCAGAGCAATCAGCTCGGCAACACAAGCCGGGCGCTTGCCACCCTCGATCTCGATCACGAGATGATAGTTGACGCGCAAGCCATCCGGCGGCACGTCCTCCGCCTCGGCGACCGTGACGCGGCCGCGCAGCCTCGACCCCGCCGGCACCGGCGCCAGATATCGTATCCTGTCCGCGCCGTAGTTCAGCGTGGTGCGCAATCCCTTCAGCCCGATCACCGACCGGATGAAGAGCGGTGCGAGCGCGAGCGACAACAGACCGTGGGCGATGGTGGTGCCGCCGGGCAGTTCCTTTTTGGCGCGCTCCTGGTCGACATGGATCCATTGCTCGTCGCAGGTCGCTTCCGCGAAGCGGTTGATGCGGTCCTGGGTCACCTCGATCCAGTCGCTGGCGCCGATCTCTGTGCCGACGGCGGATTTGATCTCATTGAAGTCGCTGAATATCCGCATGTCCGTCACCTGCTCAGATCTTCATTTCCGGGACCTTGTCGGGAACGATGAGTTCGGCTTCCGTGACCGCCATCACCTCGCCGACGCTGACGCCGGGCGCGGTCTCCAGCAGGGTGGCTTTGCCGTCGGGGAACGCGATGACGGCCATGTCGGTCACGACCAGGTTGACCGGCCGCGCCGAGGTCAGGGGCAGGGTGCACTTGGCGACGATCTTCGATTTGCCCTTCGCCGCATGCTGCATGGCGACAATGACCCGCTTGGCACCGCTGACGAGATCCATCGCGCCGCCCATGCCCGGCACCATCTTGCCGGGGATCATCCAGTTGGCGAGATGCCCGTGCGCGTCGACCTGCAGTCCGCCAAGCACGGTGACATCGACATGACCGCCGCGGATCAAGCCGAACGACATCGCACTGTCGAACGTGCTGGCGCCAGGCAGTGCGCTGATCGGGCGGCCGCCTGCATCCGTCAGCAAGGGATGTGCCAATCCTTGCTCAGGGATCGGCCCGGTCCCGATCAATCCGTTCTCCGACTGAAAGAACACCTTCAGCTCAGGCGGAACGTAGTTGGCGACGAGCGTTGGAATGCCGATTCCCAGATTGACGAGATCGCCAGTATGGAGCTCCTGCGCGACGCGCCGGGCGATGATCTCCTGTGCGTCCATGTTTCACCCGTTCGGGTTCGTAATGAGATAGTCGACGAGCGGCGCCGGCGTCACGACGTGGTCGGGTGCGATGACGCCTACGGGCACGATGTGCTCCGCCGTCACGATCACGGTGTCGGCCGCCATCGCCATGACCGGATTGAAGTTGCGCGCGGTGAGCGCATAGGAGAGGTTGCCGAGATAGTCGGCGAGAAAGGCGTGGACCAGGGCGAACTGCGCCCGCAGCGCGGCCTCGAGCAGGAACGGCTTGCCATCGACCTCGATCTGGCGCTTGCCCTCGGCAACCAAGGTGCCGACGCCCGTTGGCGTGAGCACGCCACCCAGGCCGCAACCGCCCGCGCGAATGCGCTCGGCGAAGGTCCCCTGCGGAATGAGATCGACGGCGATTTGATTGGCCAGCATTTGCTGTTGCGCCTTCGGATTGAGGCCGATGTGGGTCGCAGTGAGGCGCGAGACGAGAGCCGCATCGAACAGCTTGCCGACACCTTTTCCCGGTGTCGCCGCGTCGTTACTGATCACCGAGAGACCGGTCTTTTGCTGCCGCACCACCTCGTCGAGCAGGCGCTCCGGTGTCCCGACACCCATGAAGCCGCCGACCATGATGCTCGCGCCAGTTGGGATCATCGCGACGGCTTCTTCGACGGAAACGGCCCTCATGATTAGAACTCCAGTCAGAGCCGAATTCACGGTGTAGCGAAATGGCACGAGGCTCTCACCCTTCAGGAAGAGAATTTGGGCCTGTAGGAGCCGGCTGCTCTCGAATTCGATGCGCCGCAGCGTCATCACGAAGGGATCGTTGGTATTGGCGTACACCGGCAGCAAGGCTGCCGGCCGGATGCCGGCGTGAGCGGCATGTGCAAGCGTTGCGAGACCGACCGCCAGCGCCAGCGGCTGATCTGGAATCCCTTCGATCGGCCGTGGAAACCATGCGGTCTCCCAGGATGCGGCCATGTAGCCCAACGCGACATCCGGCACCCACGAGGTCGCGCGCAGTAGCAGGGAAACGAGCTCGGTTTCGCGGTAGAACTGCGCGTTCAATTCGGTTTGCCAGGCGGATTCGAGCTTCAGCGGCAGGGCAAATGCGAACTGTCGCGCCAATGCGCCATGGGCCGAGATCAGGAAGGCCGCGACGCGCGTCTGCTGTCGCGGCGGCACGCGGCCTTCGGAGTTGAGCGGGCCGAAAAATTCGCTCATGGGATCGTCCCCTGCACAGGAATCGCGCGCAGATGATCGTAGCCGGCGGGAAACGGAACGAGGTCGCCGCCGGCTTCCTCAGGCGCAATCCAGACGGCCTTGTTGCCCTGCCAGCGTCCGGCCAGCACGTCTTCCGCGAAGCGCGCGAGCAGGTCGGCGGTGAGCGCCGGCTTCTCCAGCGTGAAGGCGTGATAGGCTCGTGGGATGATCACGAGCGAGCTATTGGGAATCTGGACGCGGAGGGTTTCGTGCAGGGCGCGCGGCGTCAGAAAGTCGAACTCGCCGTTCAGGATCATGGTCGGCACGCCGATCGCCGAAAGTTGCGGCGTCAGGGGCTGGAAGTCGAGGAAGGACTCCATCAGGTTTTGCAGGGCGTAGACGTCGTTGACCAGCCAGCCCTGCCGTTTCACGCTGTCGAGCTTGTCCAGCACCGGCCTTAACCATTGATCGGAGACGTTCATCGGCAGCAGGAGGTCCTGCAAATAGCTGGTGCCGCCGAGGATCAGCCCTGTGCGCAGGGCATTGCCGAGCAGGAAGAGTTGCGGCGGAAGCTCCGCGAAGCAGCTCATCGGCACCAATCCGGCTAGCCGCTTGCCATGCGTAATCGCATAGCGCAGCGCGATCAGGCCGCCGAAGCTGATACCGCTCAGGAACAGGGGCCCGTCGCCGAGCTCCCCGATCAAGAGATGAAGCGCTGCGACCTGGTCATCCTGGCTGATGAAGAGCGCGGGCTTGTCGGACGCGCCCTGGCCGAGCAGATCGAACGTCGCGACACGAAATCGTCGTGCGACCAGGGCGTCGCGATAGGCCGTCCACAGCTCGGCATATTGCGTGAGCCCGTTGACGAGCACGTAGGCCGGGGCGTTGGCCGGACCGTCGAGCTCGTAGCGGATACGGTAAGAGCCGTGGGTGAGGAAAGGCATCGCGGCGATCCAGCAGGTAATTCGATGCGGACATCCTCCCGCGCCAAGTTCGGATTCCCTTGAGTTAAATCAAGCGATGTGGCGCCGCCACTGCTAGCGTCCGATCAAATTCAATGTTGGAGGAATTCGCAATGATCGGGAGACAAGCGATGCGGCAATACGTCATCAGCCTGCTTTTGCTGCTGATCGGTACTTCGCTCGCTGTCGCACAACCCTTCACCCGCCGCTCATCGCAGATGCAGCATGACGGGCTCAAGAAGACCTATGAAATTGCGAACTTTCGCCTCGGCGGCAGGTACGACCTCTCCGATCCCTCGAAATGGGAGAACGGTGGCGAGGGCGGCGTCACGCTGGAATCGCTCGGCGCCGGCAAATTGCGCACGGCCTATATCGCGATCGGCACGCCGCGACGCAACGCGGCCGATGAGATCACCAATGCCGTGATCGTCAACTCCTATTATTCCGGCGATTCCACCGACATGTACGAGCAGTGGGTCAAGGGCACTGCCCT
>WNFW01001731.1_pt1 | contig 28358 bp, 24 predicted proteins | sample 5400131 | NCBI WGS metagenome assembly WNFW01 (sample SAMN13153362, study PRJNA577476) | soil metagenome | isolation source: 20 cm soil or saprolite under grassland replicate 1 | place: USA:California | collected 2016-06-15 | reverse complement strand
GCAACCGCGGGCATAGCCTGGGTTTCGGCGTCGGCGTCGCGCTCGGCTATGCGACCTTGGGCCAGATCGGTTTCGAGCAGCGGCTGGAATACGCCGCGATCGGCAGCGTCACCAACCTCGCCTCGCGGCTGTGCGACGAAGCCAAGGCCGGCCAGATCGTGGTGAGCCAGCGCGTCTTCGGCATGGTCGAGCCCTTCGCCGAAGGCCGGCCGCTCGACGATTTGAACCTGAAGGGATTCAATCATCCGGTGCTGGCGGTGGAGATTTTGCGGTGGCGGGACGAGGCGGAGCCGGACGAGGTCGCAGCACAGGCGGCGGTGCGGCGGTGAAGGCGATAGTTCGTCATGCCCGGCCTTGTGCCGGGCATCCACGTTCTCCTTTCACTGGAAGCAAAGACGTGGATGGCCGGGACGAAGCCCGGCCATGACGAAAGACAAAGACATTGTCGCTTCGCTCCTCGCAAAGACGTCATCCCAAATGCAAACATGAATCCGCGATCTCGCGGCGCGATGCGCCCGAGTTGTGCATGAATTTTCGCACCCTTTAAAACAGAGGGCGCAGGGAAATGCCGGGTGCCCAATGCACCCGCAGCCCCGCGTGCAACAAAGAAAGCAGCTCAGACAAACCATATCCGCTTGATGACGGTGACAAGAAAGCGGCGGTGCAAAGGCTAAGCGCCTCCGAGTTCAAAGAAGAAAATGAAGTGCTAGACGAAGTCGTTCTTGGCTCGCCCCCCGCAATCGCTGCCTTGCTCAGGCCGCCTCAGCGACAGCGCGGACTTCGAGATGCACGCCGGTCTCGGCTTGCAACACGCCGATCACGGCGAGCAGGTTTTCGGCCGTGGGATTGCCGCCGGGTGCGAACATCCGCATCAGGCTCTTTTGCGGCCGTCGGAGCGCCGCGCTGAGCTTTTCGAAACCCAGCGTCGCATTGATGTAGTCGCGGATGGCCGCGCGGCCGGCGTCGAAGTCGTCCTGCAGCAGTGTCTGCACCGCTTGCTCAAACAAGGCCATGCGAAAAGCAGGATCGCGCGTCGCGCGCGCCCGCACCGTCTGACGAAAATCTCCGGTTAGAGGCATGGTCAACCCTTCCGGCCGCCGGCCTGCCTAACACGGCGTTGCCGTAACGTCCTTCAGGGAATATCCACCCGCCCGCTTTGCATTTGCCTGCTCCGCGAAGGCCTCCAGAATCTGGATGCGAATTTCTTCCGCCAGCGGGCCTTCGACCCGGCGCATCCGGTTCCACAAACGAATTATTTCGCGCTGCTTCTGAATATCCATGGGGCACCTCCTGAGATGGCCATAGGAACATAACAAGAACAAAATGCAAGCCGGTATGGTGTTAATCCACTGAATTGGGCCCCTAAGGCCGGCTTCCGGGTATCGATGCCCCGAAAACCGGACCGGAATTTCGATGACTCATCATTGTTCTATGCGCGGCCTTTCGCGGAAGTGGCTCGCCCCGGCCGCGGCGGAATGCCGGGAAGCGCTGCTGCCTCCTCATTCCGCCGCGCCCGCCAGCGGAAGCGAAATCGTCTCGACTTTTGACAGGTCGAACTTGCGCGACGCGTGGTCGATGTCGAACCCGACGACGTCGCCATTGATGTCGAGATCGACGACGAGGCCTTCGACGATCTCACGAACCTCGGCGCCCGGCACGCTTTTCAGCTCGATATAGAGGCTGTCCGTTTCCGGATAATAGTGCAGCTTCATGACTCCTCCTCGCGGAAATTGCGGTCGAAGAAAGCATTGTGGACCGTCTCTCCGTCCTCCAGTGTTACTACCCGCAGGAACCCGCGGTCGAGCCTCGTCCGGCCTCGCCACCCGGGCCCAGCAGCGGATACGGCCATCGACCTGCACCTCGCGCCGGACCGGCGCGGCGAGTGCGGACTCGCACCATTCACGAAACCCGCGGTCGAGCCTCGTCCGGCCTCGCCACCCGGGCCCAGCAGCGGATACGGCCATCGACCTGCACCTCGCGCCGGACCGGCGCGGCGAGTGCGGACTCGCACCATTCACGAAAAATATAGGGGCGCTTGCGAAGCACCTGTTCCTCGAAATAACGGGTCGTTTTCAAGTCGGGCCTCCCTTGGGCGTCACGCCAAGAAGCTTATAAGAACATAACACGAACAAAATGCAAGCCACCATCGATGTGTGATCCACCGAATTGGCCGCCAGCCCGCCTTCTGGTATCGATGCCCTCCGAAAACCGGACCGGAATCAATGACTCATTATTTTATGCGCGACCCTTCGCGAAAATGGCTCGCCCCCCTCGCCGTCGCTCTCCTCACCCTCGCCGCGCAGCCATGCCTCGCCGCGGAAGAAGCCGACGTCCCGAAGGACGCGCCGAAGGGCGCGGCGGTCACGGTGCTCAAGGCGACAAAATCCTGCTTCGGCAATATCGTCGAGGTTTCGGGCACCCTCATTCCCAAGGAGGAAACGTCAGTGCGCCCGGAGCGGCCGGGGTTGAAGGTCGCGGAAGTGCTAGCCGAGGCCGGGGATAGCGTGACGGCGGGGCAGACGCTGGCGCGACTCACTCTGCCCGAAGGCGGACAGGTTCAGGTGCAGGCGCCGGTGGCCGGGATGATCTCAAGCTCCTCGGCCGTGGTCGGCGCGGTGGCCTCGGGCAAGGGCGAGGCGCTGTTTGCCATCATCGCGCGCAGCGAATTCGACCTGGTCGGGCTGGTGCCGACGCGGGATATTACAAAACTCGCGGTCAACCAGACCGCGCGGATCAAGATCATCGGCGCCGGCGAGGTCGACGGCAAGGTGCGCCGGGTGGCGACCACGGTCGAACCCAACAGCCAGCTCGGCCAGGTGTTCGTCACGGTGACCACCAACCGGCGCCTGCTGGTGAATTCTTCCGGGCGGGCGCAGATCAAGACCGGGCAGAGCTGCGGCGTGTCGGTGCCGCTCACCGCGATCCTCTACGGCACCGCCGGCACCGTGGTGCAGGTGGTGCGGCGGGCGCGGGTCGAAACGCGGCGGGTCGAGATCGGGCTGATGTCGGCGGGCCAGGTCGAAATCCGCGACGGTTTGCAGGAAGGCGACATCGTGGTGGCGCGCGCCGGCGCGCTGCTGCGCGAAGGCGATCCGGTGCGCCCGGTGACCGCGAGCGCGGATGTGAAGTGAGGCACCATCGTCATGCCCGGGCTTGTCCCGGGCATCCACGTCTTCGTGGCCTACCGATAAAGAAAGACGTGGATGGCCGGGACATGCCCGGCCATGACGGAGGAAATGGCCGGGACATCTAGCGCGAAGACGCGCGGAGCCTGTCATCGGGCCGCGCCTTGCGCGGACCCGGTGGCGCTTTTGCCCGGGCATGACGGAGAGATGCGCGTCACTCCTCATGGTGAGGAGGCGCTCTTGCGCCGTCTCGAACCATGAAGGCCACGCAGCCAGCGAACCGAACCGATCGGGCTCTCATCCTTCGAGACGCGCGCAAGAGCGCGCTCCTCAGGATGAGGGAAAGACGATTAGCCGGAAAAGTCTCAGCCGCCGGTGTTGGCGGTGGCGGTGGCGCCGAAGGCGCGGAGGCCGAGGGGGATGTCTTCGGACAGCGAGGAGGACACGGTCGGGACCTGCTCGCCTTCCGACGCACGCGAGATGGCGAGGCGGGTCTTGTTGAAGACGGTCTCGGCGCTGGCGGCCTCGGCGTTGAGGTTGGCGAGCAGCTCGGTCATCAGCACGCTGTTCTGGCCGCTGGAATCGTCGGCCACCTTGCCCGGCGTCGCCGAGGTCAGGATCAACGAATTGTCGGGCGCGCCGATCGGCGCCAACCCATGGGAATAGGCGCGGAAGCGGCGCTCATAGGGGTTACGCCGGGAGGCGTCGACCACGGCAAGCCTGGCGCGGGCGCCCTGCTCCTTCATCGCATGCAGCACCGATTCGATGCTGAAACCCTGGCGGCGGACGTCGGATTCCTTCCAGATCGTGGCGTCGACCGGGATCATGTAGCTCTCGCGCTCGCGGCCGGCCTGGACACCAAAGCCGCCGAAGAACAGCATCACGTCAGAGCCCGGCTTGACCCGGGATTTGAGGCGGGCAATCGCGCGGGCCACGTCGTCCCGGGTGGCGTCCTCGACCACGTCGACATCAAAACCGTTGCGGCGAAGGGCTGCGGTCAGTGCCCGGGCATCGTTGATCGGCTGCGCCAGCGGCGCGCCGGCGTCTGGATAATTGCCGTTGCCGATCACCAGGGCGACCCGCGAGGCGCCACTGACCGCGTCATTTTGTTCCGCGGTGAGCGCGTTGGCGGCATCGAGCGGCCGCTTGTTCAGCGCCGCATGGGCGCCGATGGCCAGCGACACCACGGCCATGAAGGCGGCGGCGAGCGTAAGCGGGCGGCGGGAGAAGCGAAGCTGCGGTACATTCATCGCGGTTCATTCCTGCTCAGTGTCAAAGGCGCGCGCGCCGGTTAGTCGCGCCAGTTCGATCTTGAGTTTTGGGGGTTGCGCTATGCTAGTGTCGCCCGAATATGCTCAATTTGCGGCACTGACTATTCAATTTGTGGCAGCGCAGCAAACAAACCGTTAACCCGCAAGGCTGTTGTCGGCAACGCCGGATGGCGATTTTTCGGCCCAAGCCGCCTCGATTATTTCACAGGTGTGGCAGCGAGGTCAGCCTGCGGCTGTGTGACTTCAGTCACATTTGTAGTTGTCGCCTATTCATGCAACTTTTCAATGGCTTGCAGGTTCTTTGCAGGTTTGGCGGACGGCGGCCTAAACGCGGATTTGGCGCGGCCAAGCGGGACGTGCGACAACGGACCGCACGGGGGCCCACGCCATGAATTTTAACCATATCGCCGGTTCCACCTTCCGGGCGCTGACGGCCCGAAAGGACGGCCCGTCCTTATATGATGTGTGCGATCCCCTGCTGCTCAATTATACCGGCGGCGACCCGCATCTGGGCCAGTTTTACCGCACGGCCTTAGGCAATCCGGCGCTGCGGCCGCTGCTGCGGCGGACCGGGCTCGCCGAGCTCAACGACCAACCGCGGTTGCGCTCGCTGCGCGAGGCTCTCACCTTGGCGCGCGACGAGACCTCGCCGGACTGGGAGGCGATCGGCCGCCCGGTCGCGGACCTGTTGGACACCATCGGCCTCAGGCATCCCCGGCCCAAGCCCGTGCCGGTGCCGGCGCGCGCGCCGGGGCTGGAGCGGATCGAGCCGATCATCCGCGGCTGTGGCGCGCATCTGTTGGCCGCGTTCCGAAAATGCGGCTTCATCCCGACCTATGCCGCCTTCAACCTGATCGGCGACCCGGATGTGGGCGGCCGCGAACTGTTGATGGCGCTGACCGGGCTGAACTCGCGCGGCTACAAGAACTCGACCTTGCTGTTCAACCTGGCGCGGATCTTCATCGCGCGCTCGCCGGCCCGCGGCCTGATCAACCCGCCCTGGACCGGCATCGCCGAGCCGATGTGGGCGCCGGTGCAGATCCGGCACCGCTCGGCCTATTACGATGCGTTCTTCACCGAGGCATTGCTGAGCTTTGTCGAAACCGGGCTTGCGTCGCCGGATGAAATCGCGGCGTCGCAGCGGGCGATCTCGGAGATGGTGGAGTTTTGTCTTGCCACCAGCCGGGAAGACGTGCGCGGGCCGGACGGCCGCATGGTCAGCGTCATCACCGCGCTGGCGCCGCCGCCGCATCCGCGCTTTTCCCGGTTCTTCGCCCAGATCAAGCAGGACCTGGGCTTCGGCGTCTACGTGCCGGATTGCGACACCACGGCTTGCTCTTTCTCCGCGGCGACGCAGGCCGGCTCTGATAACCCGATCCTCGAGCAGCCGCTGCTCGACTTCTATGCCGGCTATCAGGTCGGCCTCGGCGCCAACGAGTCCAAGGTGACGGTGCCGATCAACGACCACATCGATTACGAAGGCGCCGTCGTGACCTGGATCGACAACCTCGCCGGCGAACGCCCGTTCGGCAATGATCTCGACCCAACGCTCAATCTCGACATCCTCGAAGTCAGTTTCCGCAACTTGAGCCGCTGGAAGATCCTCGAGACGGCGCCGCGGCTCGACACGGTTCATCGCATCATCGGCTTCCAGAAGCGGCTCGCCGCGAGCGGCGCGTTCACCGATCCGCGCTCGCACATCTATTATTTGCCCGAGCTTTACTGCGCCTATTTCGGCCGCTGCTACGCCGCCTTCGTCGCGCTGCCCCTCACGGCCCGGCAGGCGATCGATCCCGGCGGCGCGTTCGATTTCATCCGCGGCCGGGTGCTTGATTACGTGCAAGGCGAGCTGATCGCGGGCGAGATGAACGTGTTCGATGCGGCGCTGGTGCTGATCGCGCTCGGCCATCTCGGCGCCGATGTTGCGAGCTTCGCGCCGGCGCTGCATTGCGTCGTCAGCCATCTCGGCGAAGGCGGCCGCCACGGACCGTTCCGGGCCTATGAGTGGAACAAGATGAAGACGCCAACCAGAATCCTGGTCGGCGGCCCCGAAGTCACCTCGGCCTTCGTGCTGATGGGCCTCGCGCTGGCGCGCCGGGCGATGATGGGAGGGGCGGGCATCTAGCAAAGTGGCCTGGCACAAATTCTCAACGGGTCGTCCCTGCGTTCGCAGGGACGACTGTCGAAAAGTCATCGCGGTAAGTTGAAAGCGGACGCCATGCCAAGCGCTGGTGCGGCGGCCGAATCCGCACCACAATCCATCGCTATTGGCGAAACCAAATCCGCATTGAATACGGCCGCTTTGCATGTTCATGAAACTGCTGTTTGCGCTTCCTATCCTGCTGCTGCCGGCGATGGCGGAAGCGGCCGACATCACCGGCATCGCCAAGGTCCGCGAGGGCGATCATATCCAGATCGGAAACACCCGAATCCGCCTCGGCGGGATCGATGCGCCGTCGGTGGATCAGCTCTGCCTCAACCATTCAGGCGAGCGCTGGACTTGCGGCGCCGCGGCGCGCGACGAACTGATCAAGCATGCCGACAACAAGACCTGGACCTGTCACAGCCGCCAGGTCACCGACCGCCGCGGCCGAACCGTGGCGCGTTGCGAGGTTGACGGCGAGGACATCCAGAAATGGCTGGTGAGCAACGGATGGGCGCTGGCCTACACGCGGGTTTCCCACGACTACGAGGAAGACGAAAAAGCCGCGCGCGAGGCCAAGGCCGGGATGTGGCAGGGCGCCTTCATCGCGCCGTGGGACTGGCGCGTCCGCAACAAGAAGACCACCATTTTGGGAGCCGCCAAGCCGCCGGAGAATGCCAACGCGATCCTGCTGGCGTCGGCTTCGGGATCGGTCGCGCCCTCGCCCGACTGCACCATCAAGGGCAACGTCAACCGCTCCGGCGAATGCATCTATCACCAACCCACCAGCCGCTGGTATGCGAAGATCAAGATGCAGATCAGCAAGGGCACGCGATGGTTCTGTTCGGTCGACGAGGCCGAAGCCGCGGGCTGCCGCGAAACCAAGCGATAGCCGGTTCGTCGCCTATGCTGGAGCCCTTTCGGTTCTGATTGAATCAGAACCGAGGCTCCATTTTTTTTGTTTTGACGCGTTTTCTTTACGCGAACCGCTCGAAAACGCTCTAGTCTCGCAACGGATCTGCAAGAGCGCGATGTGATGGACGGCATTCATGCCAATGGGCAACCTTCCGCGCCCAAGCGCGGCCGGCTCAGGCGTGCCGCCGTCCTTCTGCTGTTCGTCATCATCGTCTATGGCCTCGTCGCCTATCTGGTGCTGCCGGCCTTATGGACCCATTACGAACACCAGAAGGGCCTTGCTACTCTTCCGATGGTGACACGGACCGCGCAGGGCATTCCCGGCGATCCGATCAATGTCGGTTTGATCGGCGACAACAAGGACGTTCTCTGCGCCATGAATGCGGCCGGCTGGTATCCCGCCGATCCCGTAACGTTGCGATCGTCGATCGAGATCGCCGGCAGCGTATTGCTGGATCGCCCCTACCAGCATGCACCGGTCAGCAGCCTTTATTATCTCGGAAGGCGCGAAGATCTGGCATTCGAAAAGCCGGTCGGCGACAGCGCCGACCACCGCCATCATGTGCGCTTCTGGAAAGTGCTGGATCAGGGTGAGGAAAAGCGGCCGGTATGGCTTGGCGACGCGACGTTCGACCGAAGCGTGGGTCTCAGCCGATATACCGGCGGCATTACCCACCATATCGATGCCGATATCGACCTCGAACGCAAATCGCTCGCCGCCGATCTGGAAACTGCCGGAATGGTAGAAGCAAAATATCAGGTGACCGGAGTTGGACCCACGATGGCCGGCCACAACGGCGAAGGCGATCTCTATTACACCGACGGGGAGGTGTGGATCCTCCGTCTGGTCGAGGCATGTCGCAAACGAACAGATCCCGCTGCCGTCATTGCCAGTCCGCCCGCGACTGAGATCAAGGATCAAATCTGGCAAGCCGTCGCCGATGTGATAAGAGAATAAGGCTTCCGTGTGGTAAATGACTGATCGATAGACTGCACCCGCCCCTCGTCTCCGGCGCTTTGATTTCGCGCCCGGCCATGCCAGCATGGCCTGTCAACCAACAAGGAAAATCAACAATGACCGTTCGCGCGGGCCGGGAATTTCTGGCGATCCCCGGACCCACCACAATGCCCGACGAAGTGCTGCAGGCGATGCACCGGCCGGCGCTGGACATCTATTCCGATCAGATGGTGGAGCTGACCGACGGCCTGCTGGCTGATCTTTCCCGGTTGTTCGCCACCACAGGCCGCTCCTACATCTATATCGCCAACGGCCATGGCGCCTGGGAGGCCGCACTGTCGAATGTGCTGTCGCGCGGCGACAAGGTGCTGGTGCTGGAGAGCGGCCGGTTCGCGGTCGGCTGGGGCAATGCCGCGGCTGCGATGGGCGCCGAGGTCGAAGTGCTGAAGGGCGACTGGCGCCGCGCCATCCGCCCCGCAGAGGTCGAGGCCCGCCTGCGGCAGGACAAGGATCACAGCATCAAGGCCATCCTGGCGGTGCAGGTCGATACTGCCTCGGGCGCGATCAACGACATCGAAGCGATCGGCAAGGCGATCAAGGCGACGGGCCATCCGGCGCTGTACATGGTCGATGCCGTAGCCTCACTCGGCTGCATGCCGTTCCAGATGGACGCCTGGGGCATCGATGTCGCGATGTCCGGATCGCAGAAGGGCCTGATGGCGCCGCCGGGCTTAGGCTTCGTCGCCGCCAACGACCGCGCCCGCGCGGTGCACAAATCAGCTGGATTGCGAACGCCGTATTGGGACTGGACCGAGCGCGATGGCAGCGAGCATTACCGGAAATATTCCGGCACCGCGCCGGTGCATCTGTTGTTCGCGCTGCGCCAGGCGATCGATATGCTGCACGACGAACAGCTTCCGAATGTGTTCCAGCGCCATCGCCTGCTGGCCGAAGCGGTGCGCCGCGCGGTTTCGGTCTGGGCCGAAGGCCAGGTGCTCGGTTTCAATATCGCCGAGCCCGGCGAGCGCTCCGACACGGTAACAACCGTGGTGATGTCGAATGGCCACGATCCGGTCGCGCTGCACCGCTATTGCAAGGAAAAATGCGGCGTGGTGCTCGGGGTCGGGATCGGCGAACTCCAGGGCCAGGCGTTCCGCATCGCCCATATGGGACACGTCAACGCGCCGATGATTCTGGGCACGCTCGGCGTCATCGAAGTCGGCCTCAATGCGCTTGATATCCCGCACGGCAAGGGCGGCTCTGAGGCCGCGATCCAATGGCTTGGCGAAAGTGTAAGTCCTTAAAGCTTTGCCGAGCCTTTCCGGCGGCACCGCATTCGTGCTTATATTGATCCAGCGATAAATAAGCGGCGGCAACGCCGCACGCGCGCATTCCGCGAAAGCACGCCGCTCTCGGACTTGATCCGAGGGTGGGCACCGCTTTTGCGATCGGAATACGCGCAAAGAAATGGCATGGGGAGTGAGGCGGTTGGCGTCGGTTGATTTGCGTGGCCTGACCAAGCGATTTGGGTTGCTTGCGGTGGTCGATGACGTGTCGCTGCGGATCGACCATGGACAGTTGGTCTGCCTGCTGGGCCCCTCCGGCTGTGGCAAGACCACGACGCTGCGGCTGATTGCCGGTTTCCTGGAACCCACCGATGGCGAGATCCGTGTCGGCGACCGGCTGGTATCCTCGAAGGCACGGACGCTGCCGCCCGAGCAGCGCAAGATGTCGATGATCTTCCAGAGCTACGCGCTGTGGCCGCACATGACGGTGGCGGAAAACATCGTCTATGGATTGCGCCTGCGGAAGCTCGATCGCAACACCATCGCCAAGAAGCTGCAGGCGATCCTTGCGACCACCAGGCTCGAAATCCTGGCGCAGCGCTATCCCGGCGAATTGTCGGGCGGCCAGCAACAACGCGTGGCCTTGGCGCGGGCGCTGATCGTAGAGCCGGAAACGCTTTTGCTCGATGAGCCCCTGTCCAGTCACCCACGACCAGTCCGAGGCGATGACCACCGCCGACCTGATCGCGGTCATGAACGCCGGCAAGATCGACCAGCTCGGCACGCCCGAGGATATCTACGACCGGCCGCAATCGGAATTCGTCGCGCGCTTCATCGGCGCCAGCAATGTGATCAAGGGCACCGCCCGCGACGAAAATCATGTGGCGTTTGCGGGCGCGACGTTGCTGGTGGCCGGGGCGAAGCTCACGGCCGGCCAAGGCGCCGCGGTCGCCATCCGCCAGCACGACATCCAGCTTTCGACCCAGGCGCCGCCATCTCCTGACAACACCATCAAGGCCAAAGTGACGCGCCAGGTCTTTCTCGGCGCCAACCGCGATTACATGGTCGAGACATCCGACGGCACGACATTGCGCGTCATCACATCGACCGAGAATTCGGTTCCCGGAGGCACCGAGGTCTGGCTCACGTTGCCGCCCGAGCGCTGCCGGGCGCTGAGCCGGTAGCAGCAACAGGAGAGGCGATGCGAAAGAGATTTTCCCGGCGTCAACTCATCAAGGGCTCGGCGGCGCTCGGGCTGACCGCGTTCGCGGCGCCGCTGAAGGCGGCGGCCCCCGAGCCGGTCGCGATCACGCCAGCGCTGATCGAGGCCGCGCGCAAGGAGGCCAAAGTGATCCTGTATTCCTCGATGGATCTGCCGGTGGGGGAGAAGCTCGGCAAGGCTTTCGAGGCGCAATTCTCTGGGATGGCCGTGCAGATCGAGCGCTCCGGATCGGAGCGGCTGTTTCAGCGGGTCGACCAGGAATTTGCTTCCGGCATCCGCGCCGTCGACGTGATCAACAGCTCCGACGCCTCGCACTTTATTAGCTGGAAGAAGAACGGCTGGCTGGCGCCGTTCGTGACCGAAGACATCGCGCGACATTTCTTGCCTGAATATCGCGATCCCGACGGCATGTTCGCGACCTCGCGGATCTGGCTGTCGTCGATCGCCTATAACACCAATCTGGTGAAGCCCGATGACGCGCCGAAAAGTTTTGCCGACCTGCTCGACCCCAAATGGGCCGGCAAGATGGTCAAGGGCCATCCCGCCTATAGCGGCACCATCATGACCGCGACCTTCCAGCTGGTCCGCGAACTCGGCTGGGACTACATCGAGAAGCTGTCGAAGCAGCGCGTCATGCAAGTACAATCATCGACCGACCCGCCCAAGAAACTCTCGCTCGGCGAACGCGCGGTGATGGCCGACGGCAACGAATACGGCATCGTGCTGTTGAAGGAAGCAGGCCAGCCGGTCGAGCCGGTATATCCGATCGAGGGCACGCCGACGATTTCAGGGCCGACCGGAATTTTCGTCACCGCGCCGCATCCCAATGCCGCGAAATTATTTCAGGCATGGCTGCACAGCCGTGAGACCCAGCAGTTCTTCATCGATTTCACCGCGCAATATTCAGTTCACGCGCAGGTGCAGGCGAAGCCGGGACGGCGGAAGATTTCCGACATCAAGCTGATGAAGGAAGACGCCGCCGGCGTCGAGAAGATGACGGAAGAGATCAAGACACGCTATGCCAAGCTGTTCCGGGTTTAGGCTCTCTCCCCTCATGGTGAGGAGGCGCGCTTGCGCCGTCTCGAACCATGAGGCCACCACGCATTCTCATCCTTCGAGACGCGGCGAAGACGCCGCTCCTCAGGATGAGGAGCAATTGCTGGGCTACTAGCAAATGACCATCACCGGTGGTATCGACATCGCAAAACCCCGCATCGACTGGACCAAGCCGGTGCTGTCGCTGTTCGCGGCGTGTCTGATCCTCCTGATCGTGCTGCCGCTGTCGTGGCTCGCGGTTTACAGCCTTACCGACAAGGCGCGTTATCCGACCCTGCAGAATTTCGTCACGCTGTTCACCGACCCGGACTTCCTCGATCCGTTGCTGACGACGGCCATCATCGCCACCACCTCCGCCGCGATCTGCTGCGCGGTCGCAGCGCCCATGGGATGGCTGGTGTCGCGCACCGATATGCCCGGGCGGCAATTCATCCGCGCGCTGGTCACGGCCTCGTTCGTGACGCCGCCGTTTCTCGGCGCGGTGGCCTGGGAGTTGTTGGCGGCGCCGAACAGCGGATTGCTCAACCAGGCGTATCGGTACTTGACGGGCGCGGAAGCCGATGCGCACCTGTTCAATATCTATTCGCTGACGGGAATCATTTTTGTCATCTCCTGCTACACGTTCCCGTTCGTGTTCGTGCTCGTCGCCAACGCCCTGGATAACATGCCGGGCGAACTCGAGGATGCTTCCGCCATTCTCGGCGGCAAGGCCTGGACCACGGCGCGGCGCGTTACCATTCCCTTGGCGCTCCCTGCACTGGTCGCCGGCGCATTGATCGCCTTCCTGCAGGCCATGACCCTGTTCGGGTCGCCGGCGATCCTGGCGCTGCCGGCCGGCTTCCACACCATGACCACGAAAATCTGGAGCCTGTTCCAGTATCCGCCGAAACTTGAATTGGCCGCAGCCGCCGCGGTGCCGCTGCTGCTGCTGACGATATTGCTGCTGCAGGCCCAAAAGTTCATTCTGGGCCGCCGCGGCTATTCGGTGGTCGGCGGCAAATATGGCGCGCCGCGCCGCGTCGAGATGAAGAGGTGGCGCTGGGCGGCGCTGGCGTTCTGCCTGGTGGTGCTGCTCAATCCGGTGTTCCTGCCGTATTTCGCGCTGCTCAACGCCGCGTTCTCGCCGAACGCGACTACGCTGGTGGCGCCTTCGACGTTGACGCTGCATAACATCGTGTTCGTGTTTACTGAATTATCGTCGACCCGGCTGGCGCTGAAGAACACGGTGATTTTGGGCGCCGCGACCGCAACCATTGGAACCATGCTGGCGCTTGTGACCGCCTATGTCACCACCCGCCGGGTGATCGCGGGCTCGCGCTTGCTCGGCTTTCTGGCCACCGCCCCGGTCGCGGTGCCCGGGATCGTGCTCGGTGTCGGCTTATTTCTCAGCTACACGCGGCCGCCCTTCGTGCTGTATGGCACGCTATGGATCCTGCTGATCGCGTTCCTCACCATCAACCTGCCGTCGGCCTATCAGCAATTACAGGCGGCCTTTGCCACCATCCATCCCGAGCTCGAAGACGCCAGCCGCATCCTCGGCGCCACCCGGCTGCAGTCGCTGCGCCAGATCACGGCACCGCTGCTGCGCACCGGCGTGATCGCGACCTGGTGCTTTATCTTCATCGGCGTGATTCGCGATGCTGGTGATTACCTTTGCGGTGGTGCTGGCCGTCAACCGGATCCCGGCATTCGGCGGCAATGCCATCTCACGGCTGCGCAACAGCTAAGCTAGCCCGCTTCTGGATCGCACGCCCGTTTCGACCTTCTGGCGTGCAAACGCAGACGAGCGACGTCCCGAAAACACCTTTCGGCAGCCATCGGCTCTCAAGGCAGAACATATGCCCAAGCAGTTTGCGCAATTAGCCCTGCCGCAGCGGCGATGGCATCTAGCAATCCGCCGAATTGCACCGATATGGCAGCATGGGCCCGCAATCATATCCGCGGGCATCGAACGAGGACCTAAGTGACACAACCGACAAAAGCCAAGCCGGCACCATCGGCGCCGCGCCGACCGCATTCTTTCACTACCCACGGCATCGCCATTGCGGATGACTACGCCTGGCTGAAGGATGAAAACTGGCAGGAGGTGTTGCGCGACCCGTCGAACCTCGACGCGGATATCCGCAAGTACCTCGAAGCGGAGAACGCCTATACCGGAAGCCTGCTCGGCCACACCGCGGACTTGCAAAAGACGCTGGTTGCGGAAATGCGCGGGCGGATCAAGGAGGACGATTCCAGCGTGCCCGCGCCGGATGGTCCCTTTGCCTATTTGCGCAAATTCCGCGACGGCGGTGAGCATGAGATGTTCGGCCGCTGCCCGCGTGACGGCGGCGAAATCGAGATCGTGCTCGATGGCGATAAGCTTGCGGCCGATCATGAATATTTCAAGTTCGGCGGCAGCCGGCACTCACCGGATCACAGGCTGGAAGCCTGGAGCGCCGATATCAAGGGCTCGGAATATTTTGCCCTTCGCGTGCGCGACTGGGCCAGCGGTAGAGACCTCGACGACCTCGTCGAGGAGACCGACGGCGCCGTGGTCTGGAACGCGGCCTCGACGGCGTTTTACTACGTAAAGCTCGACGACAACCATCGCCCGATGCAGGTCTGGCGCCATCGCCTCGGCGCGCCGCAATCGGATGACGTCCTGATCCATCAGGAAAACGACACCGGCTGGTTCACCCACATCCATGAAAGCGCCAGCGGCCGGTTCTGCGTGATCGCCGGCGGCGACCACGAAACCTCCGAACAATGGCTGGTCGATCTCGTCAACGAGGAAGCAAAACCGCGGCTGGTGGCGGCGCGCGAAAACGGCGTGCAATATTCGGTGGCCGATCGCGGCGATAAACTGTTCATTCTCACCAATGCCGATGGCGCGATCGACTTCAAGATCGTCGTCGCTGCCTTGATACTACCGGAGCGCGTGACCTGGCGCGACCTGATCCCGCATCGCGAGGGCGTCTACATCATCGATGTCGAGCTCTATGCCAATCACCTGGTGCGGCTGGAGCGCGCCAACGCCCTGCCCTCGATCGTGATCCGCGATCTCGGCAACGGCGACGAGCACGCCATCGCCTTCGACGAGACGGCGTATTCGCTCGACACCATGGGCGGCTATGAGTTTGACACCACCAATTTGCGCTTCTCGTATTCGTCGATGACGACGCCGTCGGAAGTCTACGACTACGACATGGCGAGCCGCGTCCGCATCCTGCGCAAGCGCCAGGAAATTCCTTCCGGCCATAATCCGGCCGACTACGTCACCACCCGCATCATGGCGAAATCACATGACGGCGCCGAGGTGCCGGTCTCGATCCTTCACCGCCGCGACCTCAAGCGTGACGGAACGGCGCCGCTGCTGCTTTATGGCTACGGCTCCTACGGCATGGCGATGCCAGCGTCGTTTTCCGCCAACCGGCTGTCGCTGGTCGACCGCGGCTTTGTCTATGCGATCGCGCATATCCGCGGCGGCGCCGACAAGGGCTGGGGCTGGTATCTCGACGGCAAGCGCGAAAAGAAGACCAACAGCTTTGAGGATTTCGCGGCTTCCGGCCGCGCACTGATCGACGCCAAATACACAAGCCGCAAACGCATCGTCGGTCATGGCGGCAGCGCCGGTGGCATGCTGATGGGCGCGGTCGCCAATCGCGCCGGCGAGTTGTTCGCAGGCATCGTCGCCGAAGTGCCGTTCGTCGACGTGCTCAACACCATGCTCGACGACACCCTGCCGCTGACGCCGCCGGAATGGCCGGAATGGGGCAACCCGATCGAGAGCGAGAAAGACTTCAAAACCATCCTGTCCTATTCGCCCTATGACAATATCGCCGCGAAGGATTATCCGGCGATCCTGGCGATGGGCGGATTGACCGATCCGCGCGTGACCTATTGGGAGCCGGCGAAATGGATCGCGCGGCTGCGCGCGACCATGACCGGCGGCGGTCCGGTGCTGTTGCGCACCAATATGGGCGCCGGCCATGGCGGCGCGTCCGGCCGCTTCCATCGGCTCGATGAAGTCGCGATCGCCTATGCGTTCGCGCTGTGGGCGGTGGGGATGGCGGAGCGAAGTGGGGTGTAGGGCTCGAGCTTCTTCGGTGGATTTGAATTTCCACCGGTGAAGCGTAGTGTGGGCACATGCCGCTCGAAACCGCACGCCTGCTGCTCCGGTCGCCGCGTCTGACAGACGCTTCGCCGTTATTTGAATTTCTCGGCGACGCGACGGCGATGCAGTACACGGTGCGGCAGGCGTCGTTGCGCGACTGCCGGCGCTATCTCGTCGCGCATGAGCGGCAACGCCGGCGCGTCGGCTGCGCTCCCTGGGTCATCATCGAAAAGGAAGCGGGCGTAGCGATCGGTTTTGGCGGGCTCTACGAAGACCCGTTCGACCCCGGCTGGGGCATCGAGGTCGGGTACTTCTTTGCTCCGGCCGCATGGGGCAAGGGCTATGCGACGGAATTAACGCTCTTCTGCGTTGCCCTGGCAAGGCAGCAGGCGCGTTGGCCGACGCTGCGCGCCTTCGCCCATCCGCAAAATGCCGCTTCGCAGAGGGTGCTGCTGAAATCAGGATTCCTGCAGGAGCGGTTCGTGCCGGACATGCAGAGGTTTCTGTATCGTCGAGACCTGCACAACTCCTGATCGCGCCTCTGGCGTAATCACCGCCTTGACGAAGTCGCGATCGCGTATGCGTTCGCTTCGTGGGCCGGCTGCACGGGGAAAGCATCGACGAAGCCGCGGTCGCACCCGCGGCCGCAAGCAAGTCGTGTCGTGTCGTGTAAGGGTCATGGAGAATCCTCCTTGGGTCTTTTTTTGGTTTTATCCGGGGCCGGCGTGCCGATGGCTGATACGAATCGAGCGTTACTCCGGCAATCCTTATGGCATCGTGTAGGCGGTCTTGACGGTCGTATAGAATTCCGCCGCGTATCTGCCCTGTTCGCGCGGTCCGAAGCTGGAGCCCTTTCGGCCACCGAACGGCACGTGATAGTCGACACCGGCGATCGGCAGATTGACCATCACCATGCCGGCCTCGGCGTTACGCTTGAAGTCGCTGGCATATTTCAGGCTGGTGGTGCAGATTCCGGCGGACAGGCCGAACTCGGTGTCGTTCGCGGTGGCCAAGCCTTCCGCATAATCGTTGACGCGAATGACGGCTGCGACCGGCCCAAAGATTTCCTCGCGCGCGATCCGCATCTTGTTGGTGACGTCGGTGAACAGCGCCGGTTGCAGATAGAAACCGGGCGCATCACGCCTGAGGCGCTCGCCGCCGAAGGCAAGCTTCGCGCCCTCCTCCTTGCCGATCGTGAGATATTTCAGATCCTGATCGAGCTGGCTTTGATCGACCACGGGGCCGATATCGGTGCCGGCTTTCAAAGCGTCGTCGATCTTGAGGCCGTTTACGCGTTCGGTGAGTGCTGCGACGAATTTGTCGTGAATGCCCTTGGTGACGATCAGCCGCGAGGCCGCGGTGCAGCGCTGGCCGGTGGAGAAGAACGCGCTGTTGGCGGCGCATTCCACCGCCACCTTCAGATCGGCATCGTCGAGAACGACCAGCGGATTCTTGCCGCCCATCTCGAGCTGGAATTTCTTCATCGGCCGCGACGCGATGCAGGCCGCCGCGACTTTGTGCCCGGTTGCGACCGAACCAGTGAAGCTGATCGCGGCGACATCGGGATGCTCCAGCAGCGCGGCGCCGACCTCGGAGCCACGGCCGATCACCAGATTGAGCACGCCCTTCGGCAGACCGGCGCGATGCAGGATATCGACCAGCGCCCAACTCGAACCCGGCACCAGATCGGCGGGCTTGATCACCACCGTGTTGCCGTAGGCGAGCGCCGGCGCGATCTTCCAGGCCGGGATAGCGATCGGGAAATTCCTCGGCGTAATCAGGCCGACAACACCGAGCCCCTCGCGGGTGACCTCGATGTCGATGCCGGGGCGCACCGAGGCCAGCTTCTCGCCCCCCATGCGCAGGCATTCGCCGGCGAAGAATGCAAAGATTTGTCCGGCGCGCGCGGCCTCGCCGACGCCCTCAGGCAGGGTCTTGCCTTCCTCGCGCGACAGCAGGCGGCCGAGTTCGTCCTTGCGCGCCAGGATTTCGTCCGAGGCCTTCTTCAGAATGTCATAGCGAACCTGCGGCGTCGAGCGCGACCACGCCGGAAATGCAGCCTTGGCAGCGGCGACCGCGGCATCGGCCTGGGCGCGGGTACCGCGCACGGCCTCGCCGACAACATCGTTGGTATCCGACGGATTGACGTTGGGCGAACGTGCCCCATCGGACATCCATTCGCCGTCGATCAGATTATTGAACATCAGCATGGCGTGATCCTTTCATAGTTGCATTGCTCTTGCGCTTCTCCCTCGTGTCCCGAATTCGGTGCAGCGTGAAACGCTGCGCAGCGTCCGGGGAACGCCGATTATCGTCCCACGGCCTTCCGCCACGCCGCGAAGTCGGTCAGCGTCTGTTCGTCGGTCGCGGGATAGAGCCCGAAGATCGAACGGCCTTTGCGAACCTCTTCGGTGACAAAATCCTCGAACGCGGTCATCTCGATGGCTTCGTTGGCGATCTCGTCCGCAAGATGCGCCGGGATCACGATCACGCCGTCGCTGTCGCCTAAGATGACGTCACCGGGAAACACCGGCGCGTCGCCGCAGCCGATCGGACCGTTGATCTCGATCGCCTGATGCAGCGTCAGGTTGGTGGGCGCGCTCGGCCGGTGGTGAAAAGCGGGAAAGCCGAGTTTTGCGATTTCGGCGGAGTCACGCAAACCGCCGTCGGTGACGACGCCGGCAACGCCGCGCTGCATCAGCCGCGTCACCAGAATGGCGCCCGCGGACGCGGCGCGGGCATCCTTGCGGCTGTCCATGACAAGCACCGCGCCCGGCGGACAATCTTCCACCGCCTTGCGCTGCGGATGGGCGCGATCGCGGAACACATCAAGCTTGTTGAGGTCTTCGCGCGCCGGCATGTAGCGCAGCGTAAAGGCCTCGCCGACCAGCGTCGGTTGATCTGGGCTGAGCGGATGCACGTCCTGAATGCACTGGGTTCGAAAACCGCGCTTGTAGAGCGCGGTGGCTACCGTTGCGGTTGAGATGGTTTTCAGTCTATTGCGGGTGGTGTCACTCAGCTTGGTCATGGTTTTCCGCGTCCTCACATCCGTCATTCCGGGATGGTCGGAACGACCAGACCCGGAATCTCGAGATTCCGGATTCGTCCTTTGGACGCCCCGGAATGACGACGTTAATAAATCGACGGCTCATCCACTGGCGCGCCGAATGAAGTTTCGAGAAAATCGAAATCGCAGCCTTCATTGGCCTGCTTGATATGGCGCGTGAACATCCAGCCGTAGCCGCGCTCGAAGCGGGTTTCGGGTGGCTTCCATTGGACACGGCGTTTCGCCAGCTCCGCCTCCGGCACCTCGAGATTGATGCTGCGCGCGGCGACATCGAGCGTGATGCGATCACCGTTCTGCACCAGCGCCAGCGGGCCGCCGATATAGGATTCCGGCGAGACATGCAAAATGCAGGCGCCATAGCTGGTGCCGCTCATGCGCGCATCCGACAGCCGCACCATGTCGCGCACGCCCCGCTTCACCAGCCTGGTCGGGATCGGCAGCATGCCCCATTCCGGCATGCCCGGCCCGCCCTGCGGTCCGGCATTGCGCAGGATCAAGACATGATCGGCCGTGACATCGAGATCGGGGTCGTCGATCGCCTTTTTCATCGAAGGATAATCGTCGAATACCAGCGCCGGGCCAGTGTGCTTCAGGAAGCGCGGCTCACACGCGCTCGGTTTTATCACGCAGCCGTCCGGCGCAAGATTGCCTTTCAGCACCGCGAGCGCGCCCTCGGCATAGATCGGATTCGCGACGGTCCTGATTACATCGTCATTGTAGACGTCGGCGCCGGCAATGTTCTCGCCGAGAGTCTTGCCGGTCACCGTCATCGCGTCGAGATGCAGATGACCCCTGATCCGGCTCATCAACCCGGGCAGGCCGCCGGCGTAGAAGAAATCCTCCATCAGATATTTGTCGCCGGAGGGACGGACATTGGCGATCACAGGCACCTTGCGGCTGGCCGTTTCAAAATCCTCGAGCCCGATGTCCTGGCCGGCGCGGCGCGCCTGCGCGATCAGATGAATGATGGCATTGGTCGAACAGCCCATCGCCATCGCCACCGCGATGGCATTCTCGAAGGCCTTGCGGGATTGAACCTTCTTCGGCGTCAAATCCTCCCACACCATCTCGACGATGCGGCGGCCGGATTCCGAACTCATGCGGATGTGACCGGCATCCGCGGCCGGGATCGATGACGCCCCCGGCAACGTCATGCCGATCGATTCGGCGATCGCGGTCATGGTCGATGCAGTGCCCATGGTCATGCAGGTGCCGTAGCTGCGCGCTATGCCGGCCTCGACATCGACCCAATCCTTGTCGGAGATTTTTCCCGCGCGCCGCTCGTCCCAGTATTTCCAGGCATCCGAACCCGAGCCCAGCGTCTTGCCCTTCCAGTTGCCGCGCAGCATCGGCCCTGCGGGCAGATAGATCGCGGGCAGACCCACGCTGGTGGCGCCCAATAGCAGCGCCGGCGTGGTCTTGTCGCAGCCGCCCATCAGCACCACGCCGTCGACGGGATGGCCGCGCAGCAATTCCTCGGCGTCCATCGCCAGCAGATTGCGGTAGAGCATGGTGGTCGGCTTCAAGAAGGATTCCGAGAGCGACAGCGCCGGCAGCTCCATCGGAAAGCCGCCGGCCATCAGGATGCCGCGCTTGACGTCGTCGACGCGGGACTTGAAATGCATGTGGCAGGGCTGCGCGTCCGACCAGGTGTTGAGGATCGCGATCACCGGACGCCCTTTCCATTCCTCCGGCGCATAGCCCATCTGCATGGCGCGCGAGCGATGGCCGAAGGCGCGGAGATCGTCGGGCGCAAACCAGCGCGCGCTGCGGAGCGTTTCCGGATCCTTCTTGTTCGTCATTGCAACACCTGTTCGTGACCGCTTAGGTCATCCCACAGGCGGTCCCTCCGGGGCAAGCCCCGCACGAGGCATAACACCGTGCGCCTTGCGGGCAGGCGACTTTGGATGACGCCGACCGTCCGACCGCCGCGAGCGCTGCCGGTACCCCGCCGCACGCACAGCGCGAGGTCGTGAGGCGATGCAAATGTCGGCGAATCAAATCCGGCGACGCGGCGTTGCCCACCATTCGTGTCTGCCCTCAACCATGCACATGGAATATTTACCGAAAATGCATCGGCAGCATCGGAGCGACGCCCATCCCGGGAAGTACTTGCACGAGAACGCAAATTCGGCGAAACGTTGCAACCTGCCGTTGACTTGATTCCAGGTTCAGACCGGAGAAATAGGCTTTGGCAAGGATTCTCGTTGTGGACGATGACAGCGCGGTCCGCGCCACCATCCGGCTGCTGCTGGAACGGGCTGGCCACAGCGTCGTGGTCGCCGGCGACGGCCGCAAAGGGCTTGCGATATTCGAAGCCGGCGATTTCGATCTGCTGTTTCTCGATATCTACATGCCGGGAATGGACGGGCTGGAAACGATGAGGCTGGTGCTGCAACAGAAACCGCTGATCCCGATCATCGTCATATCAGGCAATCCCGGCACTTCGGATTTCAGTTCAGGTCCGGATTTCCTGACGATGGCGACCAGGCTCGGCGCGGTCTCGAGCCTGCAAAAGCCTTTCAAACCGGCCGTTCTGCTGGCCGCCGTGGCGAGCTGTCTGGAGGCCGCAAAGCAGCGATCATCGTCATCCCCGACGGTCGGTGATATAGCTTCCGGCCGATGATGCCGAGGGCGTTGTTCCATTCCGTCTGGTTGCACGCCGGGGCGGTACCGGAATAGGGCGGAAGCAACGATGACGCTTACAACCAGACTAGCGATCGCGATGATTGCGTTGGTTGCGATCGCGGTGTCCGCGGTCGGATGGCTGAGCTACCGTAGCGTGGAGCAGATGATCCCGCCGCGCGTGCTCGATCGGACCGAGAGTCATTCGCGGCTGATCGCCGCCGATCTGCAATCCCATGTGCGCGGCGCCCCTGCCGATATCGCCAGCTTTCGATATGCGGCTGCATTGAACGGGTTGATCCGCGGGCATCTGGGAGGCGGCATCGATCCCGTCGACGGCGTCTCCGAAAAGACATGGCACCAACGGATTGCAGAGCGCCTCGTGGCGGAACTCAGCGCCAAGCCTGAATACGCACAGTTTCGTATCATCGGCATCGAGGATGGCGGACGCGAGATCGTCCGGGTCGACCGTTTGGGTTCCCGCGGAGCGATAAGGATCGTTCCCGAACCGGAACTGCGACGAAAGGGGGACCAACCCTACTTCCAGGACACGATCAAGCTGGCTGCGGGCGAAATCTACGTCTCGGTACTCGACCTCAATCAAGACGACGGAATCATTGAAACGCCGCACGTGCCGACATTGCGGGTCGCGACGCCGGTTTTCACACCCGACGACAAGCCGTTCGGCATCATCGTCGTCAATGTCGACATGCGTCCGGCGTTCGAGCGCGTCCGATTGTCGGTGCGGCGCGGCGGACAGATCTATGTCGTCAATAAACGAGGCGACTATCTGGTTCACCCCGACCCCGCGCGCGAATTCGGTTCACAGCTGGGCGCGCCGACCGATTGGCCGGCCGACTTCCCCTATCTGGCACCATCGCTTGGGGCATCGCAAGGTATGGCGGACATCGTACCGGAAAGGGCCGGACAGCTCGGCGTGCTTGCGCTCGCTCCCGCTACTCTGGCCGGCAGCGAATGGGTCGCGGTCATCGAAACCGTTCCCAGCGCTGTCGTCATGGCGCCCGCGGCGGCGATCCAGCATAACTCGTTGCTGGTCGGGTTGATCGCGGTATTGTGCGCGGCCGCAATTGCGTTGCTGATTGCGAGATCGCTGACACGCCCGATCGTTCAACTGACGGCCGCAGTCGAGAGCGCTGCGGGAAATGAAAGCCTCACCATTCCTGTCAAAGCCGGCGGCGAGACCGGAGTTCTGGCGCGGGCGTTCGCGCGCGTGATCGGCGAAGCGAATGCCAAGACCGCCGCGCTCGAGCGCGAGGTTCGGGAACATCGCCGCACCGAAGCCGCGCGAGACCACCATGCGCAGCGCGAGCGACTTTTCAGCGCGGCCGTGGAATCGTCCAACGACGCCATCATCACGAAATCCCTTGACGGCACGATCACCGGCTGGAACCCGGCGGCGGAACGCCTGTTCGGATTTACCGCGGCTGAAGCAGTAGGCCGGGGCGTTGATCTTATCATCCCCCGCGATCGGCTGGCCGAAATGCACGAAATCCTGCATCGTATTGGCCGCGGCGAAAGGATCGAGGACCATGAGACGGTGCGATTGGACAAGGATAGCAGTCCGGTAGAGGTCTCACTCAGCATATCGCCGATCAAAACCCCTTCCGGAGCGATCGTCGGGGTATCCAAGATTGCCCGCGACATCACCGAGAGCAGGAGAACCCAGCAGGCACTCAGCCAGCAGATCGAAGAACGGCGCCGCATCTTCGAAACCTCCCAGGATCTGATCCTGGTCTCCGATCCCAAGGGCCTTCTGGTCCAGGTCAGCCCAAGCTCGCAGACCATATTGGGATACTTGCCGGAGGAAATGATCGGTCACAGCGCGATCGACTTCATCCACGGTGACGACCTCGACAGTACCCGCGATGAAATGCGCGCCGCGCGGCGCGGTCAACTGAGGCGGAGCTTCGATGCGCGCTATGTGCACAAAGACGGTCGAAGCGTGACGTTGTCATGGTTGGGGACATGGTCCGAGCCGGTCAAGCGGCATTTCTTCGTTGGCCGCGATATGACCGAAAGCCGGCTGGCGCAGGAAGCATTGCGCGAAAGCGCGCAACTGGCGCGCGGCATCATCGATACCGCGCTTGATGCCTTCATCCAGATGGATGAAAACGGGATCATCCTGGATTGGAATTCCCAGGCGGAAAAGATATTCGGATGGTCGCGTAGCGAAGCGCTTGGGCAAAGCCTCAGCGAATTGATTATTCCGGAGATTCACCGCGCCGCGCACCAGTCAGGCCTGCAACGCTTCTTGCGCACGGGAGAAGGCCCTGTGCTCGGGCATCGCCTCGAAATCGAGGCTCGGCGGCGCAACGGCAGAGAGTTCAAGGTCGAACTGAGCATCACCGCGCTGAGACGCCGAGACGGCGTCGTGTTCAACGGTTTCATACGCGATCTCACCGAGAAAATCGCAGCGGAGGACCGGATCCGGCAGGCCGAGAAGATGGAAGCCGTCGGCCAGCTCACCGGCGGAGTTGCGCACGATTTCAACAATATCCTGACGGTGATCACCGGAACAATCGAAATCCTCGCCGAGGCCGTCGAGCATGAACCGCAGCTTGCGGCCATCACCAAGATGATCGATGAAGCCGCCTCGCGAGGTGCGGAGCTCACCCAGCATCTTCTAGCGTTCGCCCGCAAGCAGCCGCTTCAACCGCGGGAGACCGATCTCAACAGCCTCATCATCGAAACCGTGAAATTGCTGCGACCGACGCTCGGCGAGCGTATCGAGATCGAATCGGCATTCGAAGACGAAGCATGTCTGGCCACCGTCGATTCCAATCAGCTTGCGACAGCCATTCTCAATCTCGCCATCAACGCCCGCGATGCGATGCCCCACGGCGGCAAGCTGATCCTCGAGACCGGCTCGGCGTTTCTGGACGAGAGCTACGCAAGCCTGCACACCGACGTCCGACCCGGCCGCTATGCCTTGATTGCCGTGAGTGATACCGGGACCGGCATTCCTGCATCCATCATCGACAAGGTGTTCAATCCTTTCTTTACGTCGAAAGGACCAGGCAAGGGCACCGGCCTCGGGTTGAGCATGGTCTACGGCTTCGTCAAGCAATCGGCGGGACACATCAAGATTTACAGCGAGGAGGGCCACGGCACCACGATCAAGATTTACCTGCCGCCGGGTACGGGCGCCTCTCTTGCTCCCGAGGCCGCCATTGCACCGGCCATTCAAGGCGGACACGAAACAATTCTCGTCGTCGAAGACGACAAGCTGGTGCGAGACTATGTGCTGACGCAATTGCGTTCCCTGGGCTATGTCACGATGGATGCGGCGAATGCCGCCGAAGCGCTGGCCGTCGTCGAGGCAGGCAGGAAATTCGATCTGCTTTTTACCGACGTGATCATGCCGGGCCCGATGAACGGCCGCCAACTTGCCGATGAGGTACAGAAGAGCAAGCCCGGGCTAAAGGTGCTGTTCACTTCGGGCTATACCGAAAACGCGATCATTCATCACGGCCGGCTCGACTCCGGCGTCCTGCTGCTCGCCAAGCCATATCGCAAATCGGATATGGCCGGAATGATCCGAAGGGCGCTCGCCGGTTAACGTCCGATCAGGCTTGCTCAATCAGGCTTGGCTCGATCAGGCTTGGCGCGATCAGGAATGGCGGGACACGCTCATCACGATCCGGATGAGATCGGTGGCGTTCCTTGCGCCGAGTTTTTTCATGATGTTGGCGCGATGATCCTCGATCGTGCGCGGGCTGATTCCGAGCTCGCGCCCGGCTTCCTTGTTGGAGGCGCCGGACGCGAACTGCTCCAGCACCTCGCGCTCGCGCCGCGTCAACGGTTCGCGCCCCGGAAAATGCAGCGATGCGATCTTTGACGCGGAGTTCTCTGCCTGCCGACGTGCATATGCGCCGATCGCCTCATCCAGCCGGTTGACGATTTCGCTGCCACGGAAAGGTTTTTCGATGAAGTCCAGCGCGCCGTTCTTGATGGCGCTGACCGCCATCGCGATATCGCCCTGCCCGGAGATCATGAAGATCGGCGCGGGATAATCCTCGCCGTGAAGCTCTTTCAGAATATCGAGCCCGGATTTACCCGGGATATGCACGTCGAGCAGGATGCAGGCAGGGCATCGGGTTCGCGCCACCGCCAACAACGCCGCGCCATCCGCGAAGCAGATCACCTGATAGCCACCTGCGGACAACACCATCGACAGGATTTCACGAATAGCAGGATCGTCGTCGACGACGAAAATCTCCCCGCGGGAATCTGATTTCTCGGCCATGTGCCATCGTCCATGGACAGTTAGAATTGACGCGCACTCGCCGAACCGTACGATGGAACTCGATACGGATTCGGACCCCACCCGTATTTGTACGGGACGCAGACCTAGCGCACAAGTAGCATGGGAGGCCTTAAAATTGTGATGAGGGAGAACACTATTCTCATTCTATCGATTCGGAACTCATGTCCATGATCGAACACGCCCAGGCGAGCATGAAGCTGGTTGAATCGGTCGTCGCGACGGAACCACCCCTGGATAGTCAGCAACTCGCCGCGCGGCGCCGCGGACGGGATGGTTTCAGCCGTTGAGCGTTTCCTGCTTCGATGCGGATCCTGGTTTCTTTTTCTTGTTCTTTCCCTTCAGGAATTGAACGTCAATTTCCGTGCCGTTGACGCGAACAAGCTCGCATCGCCGATAGGCCAGGCCGGTTGACGACAGCAGCAGAAAAAACTCCTTGAGATTGAGGCCTTGAATGGATCCTTCGACGGTGAGTATGGCGTCGGTGTCCGATATGGCGTTGAGCATGCAATCCCGGCGCCACGTGCCGTCAATGCCCATGATGCAGACGTTATATCCGCGACTGAACGCCACCCGTTCCGGGCCTTTGATGTCGTCCGTCATTTGTCAACGAGCCGCCATCACGGCAACCTTCGGCGTTCCCATGGCAGCGTCCGGTGTCTTCACAGATGCCGTGCGCGCACCGCAGGGCCGATACAGACCGCGCCGCTCCGGGAAAGGCTTGAAGACCTCGGTCAGCCCGACCACCGTTTCGGCCGCGCCCAGCACGAGAAATCCGTCCGGTTCGGTCGTTCTGGCGAGCCGATTAAAAATGTTGATCTTGGTGTCCTGGTCGAAATAGATCAGAACGTTCCGGCAAAAAATCACATCGAAGACCCCGAGCTGGGAAAAGTCTTGCAGCAAATTCAGTTGCCGATGCTGAACCATGGCGCGGATATCGGGGTTGATCTGCCAGAACTCGCCCGACTGCTTGAAGTATTTGACCAAGAGCTGAATCGGCAAGCCGCGCTGGACCTCGAATTGACTGTAGATTCCCACCCTGGATTTCTCGAGCACCTCCTGCGAAAGGTCGGTCGCGATGATTTCGACCCGCCAGCCGGCCATCGCGGCGCTCATTTCCTTCAGGCACATTGCCAGCGAATAGGGTTCCTGGCCGGTCGAGCCGGCGGCGCACCAGATCCGAACGCTCTTGCGGCCTACGCGTGCCTTCAGGATCTCGGGCATGATCGAATCGCGAAAGTGATCGAACGGGACCTTGTCGCGAAAGAAGAACGTTTCGTTGGTGGTCATGGCCTCGACCACCTGGTTGATGGTGGAGGCGGACCCGCCTTTCATTTTTTGCACGAGTTCGCCGATACCGGGCAGGCCGGCTTTCCGCGAAAGCGGAAGCAAGCGGCTTTCGATCAGATATTGCTTGTCGGAAGCCAGGTCCAGGCCGGAGCGATCCTTGAGAAGCTTGCGCAGGTATTCGTAGTCGGGCGTGGTCACGGGCGGCCTCTCAATACGTACTGGAAAGATTTCCGACGGACATCGCCGAACGACGGCGCCGGGGCGCCAATACCAATCCGTGAGCCTACCCGCACCGACGGCAGACGAGACATCCGGCGGCGCGGATGTCCGCTGCTCCGAATACGATCGTCTTGAGGGACGGCCCCGGTATTTGGCTCTGCGCTCATGTCTCGACCTGTTGCGACCTGATACAAACTACGAAATGATGGAGCCGGGTTCCGTCGGCACCGTGAACAAGCCGACTTCCTGGAATTTTGCCGCGACGATGTCCTTGTCGAACGGCTTCATGATGTATTCGTTGGCGCCGGCGTGAAGTGCGCGCGAGATATGATCCATTCCGTTTTCGGTCGTGCAGAACACCACCTTGGGCTGGTCACCACCAGGCATGCGTCGCAGGTTGTTCAGGAATTCGTAGCCGTCCATCACCGGCATGTTCCAGTCGAGCAGGATCGCCTCGGGCAGTCCGCGCTTGCAGACCTCGAGCGCCTTCTCGCCGTCCTCGGCTTCGATGATCTGGAAGTCCATTTCTTCCAGGATACGCCGCGCTATTTTTCGAGTGACAGAAGAGTCATCGACGACCAGACATGTTCTCATTTTAGCTATCTTCTCCCGGTTGGGGCGTTGCGATGGCAACTCGAGCTATGCGGCAAGTAAAGTTTTGGGCGCGATTTCAAGGACGCGATCGACATCGAGGACGACCATCAGCTGGCCGTCGAGGCGGTGCACGCCGCCGGCGAGCTTGGCCATGCGGGGATCGAGGTTGACGGGGTTTTCCTCGCGGCCTTCGTCGGCGAGTTTCA
>WNFW01000435.1_pt1 | contig 28374 bp, 31 predicted proteins | sample 5400131 | NCBI WGS metagenome assembly WNFW01 (sample SAMN13153362, study PRJNA577476) | soil metagenome | isolation source: 20 cm soil or saprolite under grassland replicate 1 | place: USA:California | collected 2016-06-15 | reverse complement strand
CGCGCGGCACGCCTCGGACGGGTCGGGGTAGGTCGTCAGGCGCTTCGCGGTGCTGAGCTCCCCCGATGGCGACTGGAGCACGAAATCGGTGAATGTCCCCCCCACGTCGAAGCCGATGCGGTACGCCATTACTCTTGGGTCCACGCGCCCGGTGTGATCAGTGGATGGCCCGCGACGAGGCGCGTCCCGGCTCCGGGCGGCCCGTCGCGTCTCGTTCCACGAGGCGTCCACCAGCCCGGGACCACCGAGGGTGGCCTGAGACAGGCGCGTGCCGGCATCGGCTGTAACGGGGACCGCGAGCCCGGGACCACCGAGAGTGGCCTGAGACAGGCGCGTGCCGGCATCGTTCCCCTCAGCTCCGGCGTTCGGCCCTGGAGAGCACGAGGCGATACGGGTAGCGCCGGGGCGTCTGATAGGTGATCGCGTACTCGACGGGCTCGCCGCTCACGGCGAAGTACGTACGCTCGAAGAGGAGCAGCGGCGAGCGCGGACGCACCTGGAGCAGTTCGGCGATCTGCCGCGGCGCCAGCGCCGCGTCGACGACCTGCTCCATGAGCTTGATCGGCACGCCGACCACACGCTCGATCGCGCCGATCAGTGAGGTCTTGGAGAGGTCCTCGTCGGAGAGGGCCGTTCCGATCGTGAGCGGCATGTACGCGGTCACGTGCTGGAAGGGTCCGTTGTCCGCGTGGCGGACGCCGCTGATCCGGTAGACCGAGGAGCGCGGCGGGAGACGGAGGGCCTGCGCGATATTGGCCGGGACCGGGACGATCTCGCGCGTGACCAGCTTGAACCACGACTCGTCGCCGAGCGCCATCATGTCGCCGACGGAGCCGATCACGCGGAGCTTCGGGTCGGCCCCGGCCGACGGCGTCGAGAAGGTGCCGCGCCCCGCATGGCGGTAGAGGAGCCCCTCCTCCACGAGGACGTCGAGCGCCTGCCGGATGGTCGGGCGGCTCACCTTGAAGCGCTCGCAGAGCGCGTGCTCGGAGGCGATCCGCTCACCATCGCCGCGCAGATCCTGGCGGATCGCGTCGACGATCTGGAGATACCGAGGAATCCCAGGACGGTAGTTCACTCGACGGAGCCTCCCGCTGTCAGGATGTCTAGACGTCTAGCATCACGGCCTGACATCGTCAAATCGACCTTTTTCTGGAAATCCTGGCGCGCGCTCCCTTCGGATCTCCTCGGGAAGGGACCCCGAGCCGCCGTCCGGCGAGTCCTGCCGGCACCGCGCTGACCTACGCCGTGGACAGAGTCGCCGCGCGGGCGAGCATCACCAGCACCTCGTCGTCTCGCACCGACGCGAAGTCGAGGTAATACTGGCCGACGGCCTGGAATGCCGGGTCGACGACGAGGCTCACGAAGCGATCCGCGACGCGCTCGCACTCCTGCGCGGCCGGCGCGGAGGCGCAGGGGACCGCCACCGTGACGTCGCGCGCCCCGTGGCGACGTGCGTACGCGAGTGCGACACGCATCGTGAGGCCCGTGGCGAGGCCGTCGTCCACCAGCACCACGCCGGGCCCCGGGAGGTGAGCGCGCAGGGGCGGCGCGCCGTACACGGCCATTCGGCGCCCGATCTCGCCGCTCACCTGCTCCTTCACCCGTTCGACGTCCTCCGGCGAGAGCCCGAGCAGCGCGACCGACCCGGTGTCGACGTGCGCCCGACCGTCCTCGTCGAGCGCGCCGAAGGCGAACTCCGGGGCCGCGGGCGCGGTGAGCTTGCTCGCGTAGACGAGCGCGAGCGGCGCGCGGAACCGCTCGACGAGCGGCAGCGCCACCGTCACACCGCCCCGCGGGATCGCGCCGACGACGAAGGGCGGCGCCAGCACCGGGGCCAGCGCGTCGCCGAGCGCCCGCCCAGCCTCGGTGCGGTCACGGAACGTCATGGCTCATCGGCGTGACGGCATCGTCGCCCGTCGCGGCCGGCTAGCCGCGCGCCAGCTCGCGCGCGACGACTATCCGCTGGATCTGGTTCGTGCCCTCGTAGATCTGCGTGGCCTTCGCGTCGCGCATGAAGCGCTCGACCGGATACTCACGCGTGTAGCCATAGCCGCCGAAGATCTGGACGGCGTCCGTCGTGATCCGCATGGCGGCATCGCTCGCGAAGCATTTCGCCATCGATGACTCGAACGCCGTCGAGGGAGCGCCACGGTCCGCAAGTGCCGCGGCGTGGTGGACCATGAGGCGCGAGGCGTGTAGCTGCATCGCCATATCCGCGAGCATGAACTGAATCCCCTGGAAGGCCGCGATCGGCTGGCCGAACTGCGCTCGCTCCTTCGCGTACGCGACCGCGGCGTCGAGGGCGGCCTGACCGATCCCCACCGCCTGGGCGCCCACCGCCGGGCGCGACCCGTCGAGAACGCGGAGCGCGATCTTGAATCCGTCGCCCTCCCCGCCCAGGCGGTTCTCGACTGGCACCTCGCAGTCGCTCAAGTGGATCGCGACCGTCGGAGACCCGCGAACCCCCATCTTCCGCTCGAGCTTGCCGAGGGCGAACCCGGGGAATGTCGGCTCGACCAGGAATCCGGTGACGCCGTGCCTGCCTCGCCCCTGATCCATGGTGGCGAAGAGCGTGAGGACGCTTGCGTGGCTGCCGTTCGTCACCCACGCCTTCGTCCCGTTGAGCAGGTAGCGGTCGCCCCGCCGCACGGCCGTCGTCGTGAGCGACGCGGCGTCGGAGCCCGCGCCAGGCTCCGAAAGGGAGAACGCCGCGGTGATCTCGCCGGCGGCGAGCCGCGGCAGGTAGCGCCGCTTCTGCGCCTCGCTTCCCGCGATCACGATGGGGAACCCGCCTGTGTACTGGACGAGATAGACGACGGCGGTGGACGCGCACGCCCACGCGATCTCCTCGACCGCGAGGCAGAAGGCGAGCACGCCCAGCCCGGTGCCACCATACGCCTCGGGGATGTGGAGCCCCATGAGACCCGCCTCGCCGAGCCGCCTGAGCTGGTCGGCCGGGTAGGTGTCCGTCTCGTCCACCTGCGCGGCGAGCGGCGCGATCCGCTCGCGGGCAACGGTCCGGACGAGGTCGCGCACCTGGCGCTGCTCGTCGGTCAGATAGAAGGAGTCGCGCATCCGCGGTCATTATCGGTCACGTCCGGGCCGCGCACAATTCGCGGCGGGCCGGCGCGCGCTCTTGACGATCCCCTCCCGCTAGCCGATCATCGGGCCTCGTCGGTCGTCCCACCCGAAAGGAGCCGCGCCATGGCGAAGCTCACGGCGAAGAGGCGTCTGGTCACGTCCCTCGCAGTCCTCGGGCTCGTCCTCGCGGCCGGCCTCTACGCGGTCGCGCAGCAGATGGACGAGTCCAAGCGCGACCGCGTCGTCACGGTGCCCGGCGGCAAGTACCACGTGCTGCCGGCGACGCTCGAGACCACGCAGTGGGGGTGGCTCGATCCCAGGGAGCCGTCGAAGCTCGTCGTCGCCTCCGGCGACACCGTGGCGGTCGAGACGATGATGCACTCGCACAACAAGATCCAGCCGGGGACGACGATGGAGGAGATCATCGCCCTCCGCAAGGCAAACCCGGGTGGGGGGCCTCACTCGCTGACCGGACCGATCTACGTGAACGGCGCCGAGCCGGGCGACGTGATGGAGATCCGGATCCTCAAGATCACCCCCAAGGCGTTCGGGGTGAACTTCAACCTGCCCGGCAGGGAATTCCCGACGATCGGCGCGCTGGCGCCCGAGATGCCCGACGGCTTCGTGCGGTATTTCTACCTCGACTGGGAAAAACGCCAGGCGGAGTTCAAACCCGGCATCGCGGTCGACCTCCAGCCGTTCCCCGGCACGCTCGCCGTCGGCATCGATCCGAAGGATCCCTCGCCGCGCAAGGGTGGCGCCACGGACCCTCTGGCCCCCGTGTCCACGCTCCGACCGTGGAAGAACGGCTCGAACATGGACATCAACGAGCTGCAGGAGGGTGCGACGATTTTCATTCCGATCTTCCTGAAGGGCGGGCTCGTGTGGACGGGCGACTCGCACTGCCGCCAAGGCAACGGCGAGGTCAATCTCACCGCGCTCGAGTGCGCGTACCGCGAGATCGTCATGCAGCTCATCGTCCGCAAGGACTTGAAGCTCGAGTGGCCGCGGATCGAGACGAAGACCCACTGGATCACGGTCGGCTTCGACGAGGACCTGAACAAGGCGATGGTGAACGCCGTCCGCGAGGCGGTGGATCTTCTCGCGGTCCAAAAGACGGTCCCCTTGAGCCGCCACGAGGCCTACTCGCTCGTCTCCATGGTGGGCGATTGCCGTGTCAGCCAGGTCGTGGACGTGCGCAAGGGCGTCCACTGCATGATCCCGAAGTCGATCTTCGTCAAGAAGCCGTAGATTGCGCGGTCCGCTCGCCCTCGTCCTGCTCGCCGCCGTCCCGGCGTGGGGCGGTGGCGCGCTTCCCATCGTCACGACCTCCACGGATCTTCAGGCTCTCGTCGAGGCCGTCGGCGGCGACCGTGTGCGCGTGGAGAGCCTGGCGCCCGCTCTGCACGATCCGCACGCAGTCGAGGTGAAGCCCGGGCAGTTCGCGAAGCTCAAGGCGGCAGGGCTCCTCGTACGGATCGGGCTCGACCACGAGCCGTGGCTCGCCCGCGTGCTCCACGTCGTCGACGACCCGCGCTTCGTCCCCGGGAGCCCGCACGACCTCGACGTCTCGAAGTCGATCGACCTGCTCCAGACCGAGACGCCGCGCGTGCGGAGCGATCGCGGGGGACACGTCCACGGCTTCGGCAACCCTCACTACTGGCTCGACCCGGCGAACGCCCGGCCCATCACGGCCGCGATCCTGGCCGCGCTCGCCCGCCTGGCACCGGCCGACCGCGAGGTCTTCGCCGCCCACCGTGCGCGCTTCCTCGTGCGTCTCGACGAGGCCATCCCGCGCTGGACGGCGGCGCTGGCGCCCTACCGAGGCGCGCGTGTGGTCGTCGTGCACGACAGCTGGGCATACTTCGCCCGGCGCTTCGGCCTCGTCATCGTGGCCGCGCTGGAGCCCGCGCCGGGCGTCCCGCCGTCGGCGGCGGCGCTCGCCATGCTCACCGCGCGGATGCGGGAGACACGAGTCAGGGTCTTGATCGCCGAGCCGTCCTCCAACGCCTCGCTCGTGCGGCAGGTGGCGGCGCGCGCCGGAGCGCGGGCGGCGGTGCTCGTCCCGTCCGTCGGCGCCGATCCCGAGGCCGGCGACTATCTCGCCCTGTTCGAGGCGAACGTCCGGCGGCTCCGCACGGCACTGCGCCCGTGATCGAGTTCCTCGCCGTCCCCTTCCTCGCCTGTCTCGTTCTCACCGGGATCCACGTCTACCTGGGACTCCACGTGCTCGCGCGGGGGGTGATCTTCGTCGATCTGGCGCTGGCCCAGACGGCGGCCCTCGGGATCACCATCGCCTTCCTCGCGGGCCACGCGATCCAGAGCGAGGCGGCGTACTGGTACGCGCTCGCCTTCACGCTCTCGGGCGCCGGGCTCTTTGCCGTGAGCCGGACGCGACGCGGGCCCGTCCCCCAGGAGGCGATCATCGGCATCGTCTACGCGGTGTCGGCCGCGGCGGCCGTGCTCGTCGTCGACCGCACGGCGCAGGGAGGCGAGCACATCAAGCAGCTTCTGGTCGGAAGCATCGTGACGGTCACGCCGGCCGAGGTCGGCACGCTCGCGGTCCTCTACGGCGCGGTCGGCGCCCTTCACTGGCTCGTCCGGCGGCCGCTCGGAGAGATCTCGTTCGACCCCGAGGCCGCCGCGGGGCGGCGGGCCGTCCGGTGGTGGGACTTCGTCTTCTACGCCTCGTTCGGGCTCGTCGTGACCAGTTCGGTGAGGGTGGCGGGCGTGCTCCTCGTCTTCGCCTACCTCGTCGTGCCCGCGACGGCCGCGGCGCTGCTCACGGGCTCCGTGCGCGGCCGCCTCCTGGTCGGCTGGACCGTGGGCGTCGGGGTGAGCGCGGGCGGGCTCGTGGCCTCCTACGCCTGGGACCTGCCGACCGGCGCCGCCGTGGTCGTGACGTTCGGGGTGTCGCTCGCCGCCGTCGCGCTGGCGCTCGCCGCGCGGCGGCTCGGTCACGCGGCCCGCACGCGCGGCGTCGCTGCGCTCTGCCCGCTCGGCATCGCCGCGTTCGCCGTCGCCGCGCTCGCCGGGCTCCTCCTGGTCCTCGTCCCCCGCATGGACCACGTGTGGCTCGACTGGCTCGAGACGTCGCTGCCGGCCGTCGAGCTCGCGTTCCTCGCGCCGCGCGAGCGCGAGACCTATCGCGAGAGCCGGGAGGCGACCGCGCGCGCGGCCACCGAGCTCGCGCGCTTGCGCGCGATGCAGCAGGAGGTTCTGTGGGGCACCCGGGAGATAGACGAGGAGACGCGGGCGCGGCTCAGACAGTTCCTGGCGGGCCGGATCGAGATCGCGGCCGGCGACCGGATGGTGCTCCACACGCTCCGGGGCAAGGCCCGCGAGCGTCAGCGCTACTGGCTCGGCCTCCCGCTGCTCCTCACCGCCGCCGCCGGCGTGCTCGTGCTGCTGCGGGTCCGGCGCGCCTACTTCGTGTAGGTGTAGAAGCCGCGGCCCGCCTTCCGCCCGAGGTGGCCCGCCATCACCATGCGCTTGAGGAGCGGCGGCGGCGCATAACGGGGCTCGCGGAACTCCTCGAACATCACCTCGGCGACGTATGTAGTCGTGTCGAGCCCGACGAGATCGAGCAGCGTGAACGGCCCCATCGGGTAGCCGCAGCCGAGCTTCATCGCCGTGTCGATGTCCTCCAGCGACGCGAGGCCACTCTCGTAGAGCCGGACCGCGTCGAGCAGGTACGGCACGAGCAGGCGGTTCACGACGAACGCCGTCGAGTCCTTCGTCTGGATGGGCGTCTTGCCGAGCGCGCGGACCCACTCGGTCGCCGTCGTCACCACGCCCTCGTCGGTCAGGATCGTGCGCGCCACCTCGACGAGCTTCATGAGGGGCACAGGGTTGAAGAAATGGAGCCCGAGCACCTGGCCGGGGCGTCGGGTCGCGGCGGCCATGGCCGTGACGTTGCACGACGAGGTGTTGGTGGCCAGGATCGCATGGGGCGGAGCGATCCGGTCGAGCTTCGCGAACGTCTCGTTCTTGAGCGGCTGGTTCTCCGTCATGGCCTCGACGACGAGGTCGCACGCCTTGAGGTCCTCGAGCCGCGGCGTGCCCGCGATGCGTGCGAGCGCGGCGTCCTTCGCCGTCGCGTCGAGCTTGCCCTTCGCGACGAGCCCCTCGAGCGTCTCGCGGAGCCGGCCGAGGCCCCGCCTGACCAGCTCGTCGTTCGCCTCGACGAAGAGCACGGAAAACCCCGCCTGAGCCGCGACCTGCACGATGCCCGAGCCCATGAGGCCGCAGCCGATGACACCGACGTTCTTGATGATCATGGGAATCCCTCCCCGGGAAGGCGGAGGCTTAGTTGCGCGCGCGGCGGCCCGGCAGGGGCGGCGGCTCGAAGTGAGCCGTTCCGGGCGGACACGGATTGCGTACGGTGACCGTGACGGAGCCTCCGCAGCGAACGGTGCCGTCGGGCTGCCCCTCGCACTCGGCGGCCGGGCGCGGCCGGCTGTCCTCTTTGAGCGCCTGGTCGAACGCCGACACGCGCGGCACGACCGGCTGCGCGAAGATGCTGAGGATCATCGATGCGCTGACCGGCGTCTTCGCCTCCTCGGCGAGGGCCACCTCCACCCACGCGCCGAGCGCGACGAGGGTCCAGATCAGGACGGTCGCGCCCCCGCGCACGCTCACGAGTCCTCGCTCGGCCGATGTCGACGTCACGTTCGGGGCTCCTTAGTCATAGACGATCAGGGAATGGATCGGATAGGTCCTCAGCTTGTCGCGGCCGTGGAGGAACGCGAGCTCGATCAGGAACGCCACGCCGACGACGTGGCCCCCGAGCTGCTCGATCAGCTGGAGCGCTGCCACCATCGTCCCGCCGGTGGCGAGCAGATCGTCGACGGCGAGCACGCGTTGCCCCGGCTTGATCGCGTCCTCGTGGACGGCGAGCGCGTCCCGCCCGTACTCGAGCTCGTACTCGACCTCGATCGTCTTGCCCGGTAGCTTGCCGAGCTTCCGCACCGGGACGAATCCCGCTCTGAGCTCGTGGGCGAGCGCGCCGCCGAAGATGAAGCCGCGCGACTCGACCGCCACCACGATGTCCACGCGCTCCTTTTCGTATCGGCGCCCGAGCACATCGATCACGTGGTGGAACGCCGGGCCGTCCTTCAGGAGGGTGGTGATGTCCTTGAAGAGGATCCCTTCCGTCGGGAAGTCCTTGATGTCGCGGATCTTCGCCCGGAGGTCGGCGACGTCCATCGCGCGTCTATATTACGCGTCCCATGTCGCAGCGCGCAAGACGGCAAGCGCCGCCGCCAAAATGTCCCGCCATGACACGCGCAGGAGTCCGATCCGTCACGTCACCGACGCGCGCCACTGTCGCTCAATGCAGCTCAACCCGCCAATTTCACGGCGCCGCCGCCGCCCGGAGCTCGGCGTGGCACTCAACTTGCTCAGGTGACAACTAGGAACGGAGTCGCCAGGAGAAACCCATGCTGCTCCCGGAACAAGTGCAGCGGCTGTTCCAGCTCGCCCTCGTCGAGTTCGCGCCCGACTGGGAGGTCGCCGGCCCCTGCCGGGAGCTGAGTCTGCACAACGCGGACCACTGGGTTTCCGGCCTCGGCACGTTCGGACTCGTCCTGCGTAATCGGGCGACCGGCCACACCAAGGTCCTCGGCTCGCGGAAAGGCGAGTTGCCCAACGCGACCTACCACCGCGGTATCTCCTACCGCGTCCTCGAGGCGTACGCCGATCGGATCACGGATCCGATCCGCCGCTACTTCGACGAGATCGGCGTCGCGACGTCGGAGCACCCGTCGCGGTCCGTCAGGCCGCCGAGGGTTCAGGCCTGAGGCACGCGTAAGCCGCGCCGCCGGCAGGCGCGCGCGGAGGTCGCTCCACCCCCACCGGTCACGCGTCGAGCCCTGCGATGGCGTCCGGCAGGCCCGCGAGCCGCGGGATCACGCCGTCGGGGCCCCACGGGCCGAGGGGTCGCCGCGCGTCGCTCGTGACCTGGATCACCCGCATCCCGGCGGCATGCGCCCCCTGGACGTCGAGCACCGCGTCGTCCCCGACGTGCACCGCGCCTTCGGGTTCGGCGCCGAGCGCGCGCAGCGTGAGGGCGAAGATCTCGGGATCGGGCTTGCGCACGCCCACCTCGTCCGAAAAGGTCGTGTGCCGGAAGTAGCCGAGCAACCCGTAGCGCTCGAGGAGCCTGCGCAGTGTGACGCCGGGGCTCCGCATGATGTTCGACACGAGGGCCAGCGTGTACCCGCGCCCCGCAAGCGCCGCGAGCGCCCCGCGCGCGGACTCGTCCACCGCCGGCGGCACGAGGAGCGCGGGGCGCGCGTAGGCCTCGATCAGCATCGCCATCGTCTCGCCCGTCACCCGCTGCGGAAGTCCAGGATCGATCGCGGCGAGGATCGCGCGGACGTGCTCCGTCACCGGCACGTCACGGTTCTGGCTCCAGACCCTGGACAGGAACGCGCCCGACTCGTCGTAGGCGCGATCGAGCGCGGAGGCCCGGGCACGCACCCCCGCCGCGGCGAGAATCGTCTCGAAGTCCGCGACGCGGCGCTTCTTGTAGCGGTTGTCGCTCGACGGCGGATCGTGGAGGAGCGTGCCCCAGAAGTCGAGCGTCACCGTCGTGACCCTCAACGTCAACGCCCGAACTTTGGCGGCCGCTTCTCGAGAAACGCGCTCATGCCCTGGTACGGCTCGTCGGTCGCGTACGCCGCCGCAAACGCGTTGATTCCGTAGCGCACGGCCGTCGCCAGGTCGGTCGCCCGCCATCGGACGATCAGCTCCTTCTGCAACCGGATCGCCTCGGGGCCGCACGCGAGGATCCGCTCCACGAGCGCCTGGACCGCCGCGCGCAGACGCTCGGCGGGCACGACGTCGTTGACAAGCCCCCACTCGCGCGCACGCTCCGCCGTGATCGGCTCGCCGGTGAGCAGCAGCTCGGCAGCGCGGCCGGGACCGACCAGCGGCGGCAGGAGCGCCGCCTGGATCACCGACGGCACGCCCACGCGGACCTCGGGCAGGCCGAGCGACGCTCCGGCGACGGCCACGCGCAGGTCGCACGCGAGCGCCAACTCGAAGCCGGCGCCGAGGCACGCGCCATTCACCGCGGCGATCACGGGAAACGGCGCCTGGTGCACGGCGTCGATCGCGGCGTGGAGCGCGGTGATCAGCTCCTTCGCCCGCGCCGTGTCGAGATCGCGCAGGACCCGCACGTCCATGCCGGCGGTGAACGCGCGCCCGCCGCCGGTCAGGACCGCCACGCGCGTGGCGCGATCGGCCGCGAGGGCGTCGAAGGTCGCGCGCACGGCACGGATCAGGCCGGGCTCGAGGAGGTTGAGCGGCGGACGGTCCAGGGTGCACCAGGCCACGCCATCGGCGCGCTCTACCCGGACGGGCGCCTCCGACACTAGTAGCGGCGCATGGCCGGATCGACCGTGCGCGCCCAGTGATCGAGGCCGCCGTCCAGGTTCTTCACGTTCTTGAAGCCCAGCCGGCGCAGGTAATCGGCGACCGCGGCGCTCCGGACGCCCTGGTGGCAGTAGACGACGGTCTCGGTCCCGGGATCCAGCTCCTCCGTCCTGAGCTCGATCTCCTCGATCGGGATGTGCACCGAGTTCTCGAGGCGGCAGAGCCGTGTCTCCCAGTCCTGACGCACGTCGAGCAACAGGGGCCGGTCGCGGAGCGAGAGCCGTGCCTTGAGCTCTTGAGGCGTGATGGAATCCATGGCCGTCTCCACTCAGCGAGGCGCGGTTCGCCCGACCAGAAAGTCCACGAGCCAGCGGTTCACGGTCTCGGCCCGCTCGATCTGGGGAAAGTGCCCGCACTCGTCCACCCAGCGCACCGTCGCGCGGGCGAACCCTTCGGCGACCTGCGCACAGTGCGTGGGTGGCACGACGCGGTCCTGGCGGCCGTGGATCAGCAGGACGGGCAAGTCGAGGGTCGCGATCGCCCGACGGTAGTCCGGCGCGTGCGCCTCGAAGTCCACGCGCACGTGGCGGAGCGTGGCGAGGTACGCCGCGCGCGCGCCAGGGGAGGTGCGCTCCGTGAAGCCGAAGTCGACGAAGAAGTCGACCTCCTCGCGTACCGCCCGGTGGAAGCAGCGCGCGAGCGCCGTCTTGTAGAGCCCCGCCGAGCCGCAGAGCGAGAGCATCTCGCCGATCAGCGGCAGGGCGACGAGCCGGTAGATCCACGACGGGCGATAGCCGAAGCCAGGCACGACGCCGCCCACGAGCGCGAGCCGCTCGACACGCGCCGGATGGGTCAGCGCGTACGTGACGGCGACGGCCGCACCGAGTGAGTGGCCGACGAGCGAGGCCTCGCGGATCCCGAGCGCCTCCATGAACCCGTGGAGCGCGCCCGCGAAGTAGGGCAGGCGATACCACGCGCGGGGCTTCGCGGAGGCGCCGAAGCCGGGGAGGTCGAGCGCGTAGACGGTTGTCCGGCCCGCGAGCGTTCCGAGGGTGTGCCGCCAGGATTCCGCGAACCCGCCGAGACCGTGCACGAGGACGACGGCGGGACCGCGGCCCTCGACGAGGTAGTGGAGATCGAGCCCGTCGACTTCGCCGCCCCGCAGCCGGAGTTCTGGCATGAGGCTCAGATTCTACCAGACCGCCTCCGGTGAGCATCCGGCTCAGTCGAACGCGGTGACCGGAGCGTCCCGCACGTGATCAGGGTGTCGGCGCGGCGAGCTCGGCTCGCGGGATCGGAGGCGCGCCGGTCACCACGGGCTCACGATCTCAGGCGAAAAGGTCGCCGGGCGAGGCGTCGGCGGGCGCGCGGGGCGCGTCCGCCGGCTGGCCGAGGAGTCGCTTCATCATGAGCGCGTTCCGGACCGGATAGTCGCGGTTATTGTTGTTGAAGGAGATGAAGACCTGCTCGGCCTCCTCGCCCATCCGTTCGACGTCGGGGAGGAGCTCGCGGAGCTCCGCCTCGCTGTAGAGGTAGTCGTACTTCTCCCGCACGGCCGGCTCCTCCCCGCGGAGCTGGCGGAGCCACCCGTCGGCGTTGCGCCCGTGCAGGCGGAACACCGCGGCCGGCCCTGTCGCGGCCGACACGCGCGGCACCGCACCGGCTCCGACCGGCGCGTCGACGATCACATGGGCGAGCCGCGCGGCTCCGAGCGCGGCCAGCGTCTCGGCGCCGTGCTCGGGAAACCACGACCGATGGCGGAATTCGACCGCGATCGTCCAGCCGGGCAGCCGCTCCGCGAGGACCGCGAGGGAGTCGAGCCGCGGAGCACCATAGTGAACCCACGGTGCGAACTGGAAGAGGACGTAGCCGAGCTTGCCCGCGTCGGCCAGCGGCGCCACGGCGGCGCGAAAAAGGCGGAGGGCGGCGTCAACGGCCTCGGGCGGAAAGCTCGTCGCGTCGATCTCCCCGCGACGCGTCCGCCGGGGCTGCCGCGGCAGGAGGGCCTGGAGCTCCGCCGGGAGGCTCTCGGGCTTCGGGTGGTGCCCGGTCAGGAGCGCGTACGCTTTGACGTGGAAGACGAAGCCCGGCGGCGTGCGCTCGACCCAGCGGACGGTGTTCTTGGCGTCGGGAATCGCGTAGTAGGAGCTGTTCACCTCGACGGTGTCGAAGACGCTCGCGTAGTAGCGCAGGCGCGCCTCCGCCGACATCGATCGCTTCGGATAGAAGCCGCCGCTCTCGATGAGCGCGGGATCCGCCCAGGAGCAGATCCCGACTCGCACACGCCGCGCGAGACTAAACGATCTTCTCGCAGACGCCGGGTGGGATGACGCGGTCGATGGACGCGACCACGGCCGTGGCCGCCCGGCGCGCCGCCATCGTGTTCTGGTCGATCAGGGCGACCGACTCGCGCTGGGTCGCCACGATCATCGAGGCGCCATGGGCGAGCGCCTCAGCGCGTCTGCTGGGTGAAACGCGACGCGGCGGTGACCGCGAGCGCGGCCCCGGAGGTTCGCATGGCCGATCCTACCACGAAGGATGCTCTGGCCATCGCCGCGGCGTTCCGCATTGGCCGATCTGTTAGAATTTTGTTTCGATGGCGCGACCCGACAGCTTCGAGGAGTTCGAGGCGACCAGCCTTTTCTGTCCGCGCTGCCGTCGCGCGACGCGGACGCGCAAGAAGCTACTCCTGGTGCTCCCGAGCGGCAACAAGTACGACTACGTCTGCGCCGAGTGCGGCACCACGGTTGGTGGCAAGACCGACAACGACGCGAGCGCGTTCCACGCGACGATTCCTCCCGCGCCGCCGCGCCATTTCCGGTAGGCGCACTCTCTCCTAACTCCGCGCCGCATCAGCCTCGCCGGTCTCGGGTGTCAGCCTGCTGACACCGCCCATTGTGGTCGTCGAGGTCGTCTCAACATCGGGTTGCATAACACGTCGCGTCTTGGCATACTCTCTCAACTTCATTCCTATTCCTTCCTTCGTTCATCGGGCATCGGACATCGAGGTTGAAACAGTTAAGGAGGAATCGTATGCGTAGACACAGCAAGGCGCTTGTGGTCCTGACGCTCGCCGTCGCCGTCGCCGTCGGTGGGCTCATCCTCACGCGCCAGGTGATCGCCGTCGCGGGAGAAGCCGACGCCGAGCGGCTCAACCGAGCGATTCTCGAGTACATCGCCGAGAGGAACCCGCAGGCGCCGATCAAGGCGTTCCAGAAACTCCCCGAGGTGCTCCTCGCCGAGGCCCAGCGCGCGAATGTCGACCACTGCCTGGCGCTGGCGCAGGCCGAGGTCGAGTCCGAGTTCCGTCACGATGCGGTCGGCCGCGCCGGCGAGGTCGGCCTGTTCCAGATGCTGCCGTCGACGGCCGCCCTCTTCGAGTCGATCGTCGGCCCCTTCCGGCGCCCCGTGCTGAAGGGGCACCGCGACCTCGGCGACCTCGCCGACCCGCGCGTCAGCACCCGGTTCGCGATGGCCTACCTCCGCGACATCATGAGCCGCAAGCCAAACATCAAGGACGCGCTCACCGAGTACAACGGTGGTCCCACGGGACGTCATCCGCACTACTATCGGATGGTGATGGGCGCGTACGTCGAGGTCCTGGAGCGGACCGAGCTCCGGTGCCGTTTCCAGCCCGCGCCGAAACGGGTCCCCGCCCTCGCGCTCCTCACTCGCGTCTGATGCCGGAGGGCTGTCAGGAGGGACAGCGGGCGTGGCCCCTGACGCTCGTCCTCGCCGGTCTCCTGGCGCTCGGCGGGTGTGCCTCGAGCCAGTCGCCCGTGCTCTACCCGAACGCGAAGCTGAAGCAGGTCGGCCGCGAGCAGGCCGACCGCGATATCGCGGAGTGCCGCAAGCTCGCCGGCGATTACGTACAGAGCACGGCGGCCAAGGACGTCGCCAAGGGCACGGCCGTCGGTGGAGCGGCGGGTGCGGCGATCGGGGCGGTCGGTGGCGCGGTCAGCGGCCGCGGCGCCGGGATCGGCGCGGCGATCGGCGCGGCGACGGGCGCGACGGCGGGCGCCGCCCACGGAGCCGTCAAGCAGACCGAGCCGAGCCCGGTCTACAAGGGCTATGTGGATCGCTGTATGCGGGAGCGGGGCTACGAGGTTATCGGCTGGCAGTAGGCGCTACGCCTGGGCCGCGTCGATCTTCCGCGCGAGCGCGAAGTCCTTTGCGGTGAGGCCGCCCGCCGAATGCGTCCAGAGGGAGAGCGCGACCACGTTGTAGTGGATCGCGATGTCCGGATGGTGCCCGGCGCTCTCCGCGAGCGCGGCGACGCCGTTGACGAAGAACATCGCGTCTTTGAAGTTCTGGAACCGGTACGTCCGGTCGATCGTCTTGCCCACCCGCTTCCAGCCCGGCGTCTCGGCGAGCTCGGCCGCGACCGCCGCCTCGCTCAGCAGGGTCATCGATCGAAGCAGTGGCGAATGAGCGGCGCCCACGCGCTGAGCGGCCGCGTCGCTCTTCCCGCGACCTTCGCGCCGTCGTCCCAGCGCCTGAGCGCGACGGCGTCGCGAAGCCAGGGGTGGACGGCGAGCCGTGCGACCTCGGCGGCCGTCATGACGCCCCCCTGCAGGCGGAGCGTGTGGCGCGAGGCGGAAGACAGCCGGCCGACGTAGCCCGGTTCGGTCGTGCAGAGGTAGCGTTTGGCGTCGGCGTGCACGCGCACGCACCAGGCGACGCGCTCCGACACCCACGGCGCGATCAGCTCCGCCCCGACCTCGTGGTGCCCCCGGGCGTGCGGTCCCGCGCGCATCGGCTCGGTGTTGTCGAGGACGAGCGATGGATCCACGGCGTAGCGCCCGACGTCGTGCAGCAGGCAGGCGAGCTGGAGATCCTCGTCCGCGCCCGCGTCCCGCGCAAGCTCGGCGCACTGCAGCGCGTGCTCCAGCTCTGACACGGCCTCGCCGCCGTAGAGGCGCGCCGCAGCGCGCGTCATCGCGTCGAGCAGCCGGTCTGCCATCGAGCTCACTGGGACGCGAACTTCTGCAGCGAGCGGATCTCGCGCGGCGGCGTCTCCTTGCTCCCCTGGGCGGTCCACGACACCTCCGCCACGTAGAGGTCGCCGCGCGAGTCGACGGCGCAGCCGTGCGGCGCGACGAACTCGCCAGGCTTCTCGCCCGAGAACGGGCCGCCGATCCGCCCGACCAGATCGCCCTTCAGGGAGACGATGCTCACGCGCGCGCCGAGGTTGGCCACCTTGGCGTTCACGGCGAGGTGCGTCGGCAGCTCGCCGACGTAGAGCCGCCCGCCGTTCCGCCGTTCCGCGAAGAGCCCGCACGGACGGTGCAGGTTGTTGAGCTGCGTCAGATATTGCCCCTTTCCGTCGAAGACCTGCACGCGGTGGTTCTCGCGGTCGGCGACGTACACGAGGCCGTCGGCGTCGGTGGCGATGTTGTGCGGGAGGTTGAAGCAGCCGGGGTCGGTGCCCGGCTCGCCCCACGAAAACAGGCGCCGTCCCTTGGGGTCGTACTTGTGCACGCGCGAGTTGCCATAGCCGTCGGAGACGTAGATGTCGCCGGTCTTCGGGCAGAGCGCCACGTGGGTCGGCCGGTTGAACGGCTTACCGCCCTGGAGCGTAGCCGGCGTGTCGGGATCGCCGATCGTCAGGAGGAGCTTTCCCTCGGGGGTGAACTGGCGGATGGTGTGGTGCAGGTCGTCCGTCAGCCAGAGCGTGCCGTCGGGCCCGATCGTGATCCCGTGCGGCCGGCGAAAGGTCCCTTCGCCCCACGCGCGGCGGAAGTTCCCGTCCCGGTCGAAGACGATGACCGGGTGCGCGCCGCGGTTGAAGACGTACACATTGTCCGCCGCATCCACGGCCACGCTCGTGGCCTCGACGTAGGACCACCCCTCGGGCAGCGTGCCCCACCTCTCCACCGGACGATAGTTCATGGTTCTGCCCTCCTCGCTCGGAGACCCATACTGCCACAACACGACCACGCCGACCATCGACGAACGTCGCCGAGCCGCGTCGCTCGCTCGCGTAGAATACTCGCGATGCGATGCCCCGCGTGTCGAACCGAGAACCGTCCCGGTGCTCGGTACTGCGAGGAGTGCGGCGCCAAGCTCGAAGCCGTCTGCCGCCAGTGCGGCGCTCCGGTCTCGGCGGGCAAGAAGTTCTGCGGCGAGTGTGGCGCACCGCTGGCCGCCCCCGCCCCCACGGCGACCGCCGGCGGAGCCGAGCGGTTCGAGTCGCCGCGGGCTTACACCCCCGCGCATCTCGCCGAGCGCATCCTGAAGGACCGCTCCGCGCTCTCGGGCGAGCGCAAGCAGGTCAGCGTGCTCTTCGCCGATGCCTCCGGCTTCACGTCCATCTCGGAAGCGCTCGATCCCGAGGACGTGCACACGCTCATCAACCGCGCGTTCGAGCTGATGCTCGCCGAGATCCACCGCTACGAGGGCACCGTGAACCAATTCCTAGGCGACGGGCTCATGGCCCTCTTCGGCGCGCCGATCGCGCACGAGGACCATGCGCAGCGGGCCGCCCACGCCGCGCTCGCGCTGCAGCACGTGCTCGGGCGCTACCGCGATGAGTTGCGGGCGAGCCGCGGGGTCGACTTCCGTATGCGCATCGGCGTCAACACCGGCCTCGTGGTCGTCGGGGCGATCGGCGACAACCTGAGGATGGACTACACGGCGGTCGGCGACACGACCAACACCGCCGCGCGGATGCAGCAACTCGCCCCGCCCGGCGGGATCGTGGTCGCCGAGGCAACCCAGAAGCTGATCGCGCCCTATTTCGAAACGCGGGCCCTCGGGGCGGTCCCCGTGAAGGGAAAGAGCCAGCCGGTCGCCGCCTGGGAGCTGGTGAGCGCCGCAGGCGCCGTCTCGCGCCTCGCCGCGAGGGCGGCGCGCGGCCTCTCACCGTTCGTGGGGCGCGACGACGCGCTCGCGACGCTCGAGCGCGCGTGGACGCAGGCCCGTAGCGGGCGAGGCCAGACGGTCTTCGTGGTCGGCGAGGCCGGTCTCGGCAAATCGCGGCTGCTGCTCGAGTTCCGCCGGCGCCTCGGGGACGCGGCAACGTGGGTCGAGGGGGACTGCATCGGATTCGGACGGTCGATCCCGTTCCTCCCGATCGTCCAGATGCTCAAGCAGAACTTCGGCATCGAGGATCGCGACGCGGAGCCGCAGATCATCGCCAAGGTCCAGCGCGGCCTTGCCTTCATCGGCGAGGACGCGGCCGGCATCGGGCCCTCTCTTCGATACCTGCTGTCGGTCGACCCGGGCGACCCGAGGGTCGCGAGCCTGGACCCGATCCAGCGGCGGGCGGAGATCGTCGCCGCCATCCAGGGGCTGACGGCTCGGGGCAGCCGCCTCCGGCCGATCGTTCTCGTGGTGGAGGACGCCCACTGGATCGACAGCGCCTCGGAGGACTTGCTGAAATCCCTGGCCGAGAGCCTCGCGGGCATGGCGGTGCTGCTGATCGTCACGTACCGCCCGGTCTACGCCCAACCGTTCGGCGATCGCACCTACTACTGGCGGATCGGGCTTCAGCCCGTCGACGAGGAAGCCGCGGCGCATATCGTCCGCGCGACGCTCGGCGTCGCGACACTGCCGCACGAGCTGGCGGCGACCATCGCCATCAAGGCCGAGGGCAATCCCTTTTTCCTCGAGGAGATCGGCAGCACGCTCGTGGAGACGGGGGCGGTCCGCGCCGAGGGAGGCCGGCTCGTGCTGGCGCAGGCGGCCTCGACGATCACCGTGCCCGAGACCGTGCAAGACGTGATCGCCGCGCGCCTGGACCGGCTCGCGGAGCCGCAGAAGCGCACGGTCCAGACGGCGTCGGTCATCGGCCGCGAGTTCGCGCTGGTACTCCTGCGGCGCGTGTCCGACATCCAGGAGAAGCTCGAGCAGAATCTCACCGAGCTCAAGCGGATCGAGCTGATCTACGAGAAGGGGGGGTTCGGCGAGCTCGAGTACGTCTTCAAACACGCGCTGACCCAGGACGTCGCCTACGCCTCGCTCCTGCAGTCCGAGCGGCGTCGTCTGCACGCGTTGATCGGCGCGGCGATCGAGGAGGTGCACGCCGGCCGCCTCGAGGAGCGCGCCGAGGAACTGGCCCACCACTTCACGCGCGGCGAGATGTGGGACAAGGTCGTGCATTATGCGCGCGAGGCCGCGGAACGCGCCGCCGCGCTCTTCGTGGACGACAAGGCCGTGGAGTTCTACGAGGCCGCGCTGGGGGCGCTGCGGCAGGTGGCGGAGACGCCGGAGATGGCGCGCGCCGGCATCGACATTCGCCTGGCCATGCGGGCGCCGCTCTGGCGCGCCGGCCGACTCGATCCGCTGTACGAACGGTTCCGAGAGGCGGAAGACCTCGCCACACGGCATGGCGTGACGGATGTGCTGGACACGATCTACGCCTACCTCGTGCAATACCACTGGGCCAAGGGCAACCCCGACGAGGCCCTGACCTACGGGCAACGCTGCCTCGAGCGGGCCGCGGCGCGAGACGATCTCGGGCTCGCCGTCACCGGGCACTACTACCTGACCCGCACCTACCAGACGGTGGGGCGACACGGCGATGCGATCCGGGAAGCCAAAGCGCTCCTGTCGCGGCTCGCCGGCCGCGAAGACGAACGGTTCGGGCTGTCCGGCCTGCCGTTCTCCGGCGCCTGCGGCCTGGCGGCGTTCTCCCTCGCCGAGCTCGGGGACACGGGGGGAGCCCTGGCGATGATCGAGCGGGGCCGAGCGGCAGCCGGAGCGGCCGGACATCAATACAGCGCGGCTGCCATCAGCGTCATCCACGCGTACGTCCTCGCCCAGGCCGGCCGTCTCGAGGAGGCCGTTCGGGTGGGCGAGTCGGTGGTCGCCGCCTGCCGGGAGAAGAAATTCGCCGGTCAGTTCATGCTGGGCGCCTGCGCGTTGGCCCACGGCTACGTGGGACTCGGCCGCGGTCGCGAAGCGGCCGAGCTCGCACGCGAGGCGATCGAGTGGCAGGAACGGGCGCACGCCTTCTCCGACCGCGCGTGGATGCACTCCACCAAGGCGCTGGGGCACGTCGCCGCCGGCGAACTGGACGAGGCCGCCCGCGACGTGGCGCGCGCCCTCGAGTTCGCCGAACGCCACAGGGAGCGTGGCTGGGAGGCGTGGACGCGGTACGTCGCCGGGCTCATCGCCGAGCGGCGCGGTGATCGCGCCGCCGCCGAGCGCGGCTTCGACGAGGCGCAGGAGATCGCCGAGGAGCTCGGCATGCGGCCCCTTCTCGAGCGCTGCCGCGCCGCGCTCGCGCGGATTGCGTGAACGGCGGCGCGCCTGCGCCGGCCCGTCCTAGTGGGCAGGAAAGAACGTGTGGCTCACCCAGACGAGGAGGCCCAACAAGATCGCGCCGACGGCGAGGCTCCAGCCGATGAGCTTCCGCTCCACCGGCAAGAGCGGCTCCGCCTTCATGTCCTTCAGCTCGTTGCCGATCCGCGGTCGCTCAGCCATGGTCATCTCTCCCGCCTATCCCGTCGCCAACGGCGGCTTGATCCCATGGAAGAACAGCCAGGAGACCAGCAGCCCGACCCAGATGACGAACCCGAAGAGGCACACGACGTAGACGGCCGCCAGCTTGCCGAGGCCCTCGTCCCAGAGCTTGCGAAAGTTTGACATGGCCCCGATCGTGAAAAACGTCATCACGAAGAAGATGCCCCGGAAGACGTTCGCCTCACCCATCGCGGCCTTCGCCTTGCCCAGCAGCGCCGGTGAACTCATCCCGACGAGTAAGACGATGAGGAATGTGACGACGTAGCCGATGACGAACTTCGGGAACCGGTCCCAGATCGCGCGCGGACTGACCCGCTCACCTGCCCGACGCTCGATCACCGAGGTCCAGATGATCGCCAGAATGAACGCCCAGACGCCGATGAAGATGTCGATGAAGACCTTCACCGTCGTCGTGGTCCCCACCACCCAGCCTTCCTTGTAGTTCACCCCCTGCACGGCGAGGGCCTTCGCCCGGATGAGCGCGTCGGTGATCGCGCCGCTCGCAACGGCGGCGCCGTCGGTCTTGACGGCCAACCCCATCCAACCACCGGCGACCATCGGCTCGGTGTAGAGGAAGGCCTGCGCCAGGAACGGGAGGATCAGGAGCTCGACACACGAAAAGACCACGACGAGCGACGAGATCATGATCGGCACGATCGGCCGCGCTTTGATCGCGCCGGCCGTCGCGATCGCCGCCGACACGCCGCAGATCGAGATCCCCGACGCGAGTGGCGCGGCCCACTCACGGCTCAGCTTGAAATACCTGCGCGCGACGAAGTAGACGACGGCCCAATAGATGAGATAGGCCTCGATGATCGCGCAGAGGCCACGAAACATGACGGCCGTCGCCAGCCCCAATCTCTCAGCGGCCGTGACGCCGAGAAATCCGCCGAGAATCACGATCGCCGTCTTGATGTACCACTCGGGGCGGATGGCTTCCTGGGTAACCGCGACGAACGCGGGGAAGAGGTTGCCCACGAGCAGACCCGCCACCAGGGCCACGAGGAACCCCGCCTCCGCGGTGAGGTTCAGCGACCACGAGATCCCGAACGTCGCGACCTTGTCCGCCGTCGCCGCGAGGTAGGCCCAGCTCCCGATGATCCAGCAGACGTAGCTCGCCCAGAAGACGATCGTGAAGCCCCGGATGAACCGCCCGAGACCGACCCGCAACGCGGCCGCCCCCGCGGTCATGACGATGAGCAGGAAGACGTAGGTGAGCACGAGCGAGGCGACCCCCGACACGCCGGCATACGCCTTCGAGACGGGCGCCAGGGCGCCGGAGAGGTCAGTCCAGACCGTGGCGGTCACCCCCCAGCCGAGCACGTCGGCGCCGACGAACACCCCGAGGGACAGGACAAAGATGAACAGCCCGATCCACACCGACAGCCAGTCTTCGCTGACGCCCTTCGCGTGTCCCGCGAGCATCGTTCATCCCCTCCGATCGACCGGGTGTCCGTCGGTAGTCTTGCATAGCCGCTACGCAAAGTGAACGTCGACGCGTTCCACCCTTTTCTCGCCCGCTGGCGTATACCCTTGCGACATGGACGAGCGCGCGTTCACTCGCGTGGCCGAGGAGTATGCGGGCCGGCTCTACGCCGTCGCCTACCGGCTCCTCAGGAACCGCGCCGACGCCGAAGACGCCGTGCAGCGCGCCCTCATGAAGGCGTTCGCCGCCCGGGCGTCGTACTCGCCGCGCTGGGCGGTCTCCACGTGGCTCTACCGCGTGCTGTCGAACGTCTGCATCGACGAGCTGCGCCGGCGCCGGCCCTACCCCGAGCCGGCGGGGAGCCACGCCGCACGCGTCGCGGACGGGGGCGAGCGGATCGACCTGGCGCGCGCGCTCTGCGCGGTGCCCCGCGAGGCCCGACTCCTGCTGGCGCTCCATTACGTGAACGGCCTCTCGTACCGCGAGCTCGCCAGGGTCCGGGGGATTTCCATCAACACGGTGAAGAGCCAGCTCAAGCGTGGCAAGGCGATTCTCCGAAAGGCGCTGGAGGACCCGAAAGGATGAACCGAATGGATACGGCACTGAGGGACTTCTTCGCGGACGCCGTCGCGCCCGCCGGTCTCGTGCGTCGCCTCGTACCGCGGCTCACGGACGGGCCGCCCGGACTCGAGGCGCTCGCCAACCGCTTCCGGATCGAGGCGACCGACCGTGGCGTCGCGCGGCTTCTTCTCGGGCGCGGCGTGGCGGCCGTGTCGCCGCGCGCGCGCCGGCACGCCGCGCAGGCGCTCGAGGAGCTCCGCGAGTACCTCGCGGGCCGTCGCGCGTTCTTCGCCGTGGACGTGGACCTCGCGGACGTCGCGCCCTTCCAGGCCCGCGTGCTCGCCGAGGCGCGGCGGATTCCGTTCGGCGACACGGAGTCCTACGCGGAGCTCGCACGCCGCATCGGCCGGCCGCGGGCCGCGCGCGCCGTCGGCAACGCGCTCGGCGCGAACCCCGTGCCGGTGATCGTCCCGTGCCACCGGGTGATCCGGGGCGACGGGTCGTGGGGACACTATGCGTTCGGCGGCGAGATGAAGACGCGCCTGCTCGCGCTCGAGCGCGCGACGCCGGCGCTCGTCGGCTGCACGTCGACGCGGATCGTCTGCCGGCGCGGCTGCCCGCACGAGCGACGTGTCGCCGAGTCGAACCGCGTGGTCTTCGCCTCGATCCCCGATGCGCAGAGCGTCGGCTACCGCCCCTGTCGAACGTGCCGGCCGGCCCGCGTCGCGTGACGGGCCTCGTGATAGGATGCCGGCGATGACGGCCCGCGGCCCGCTCGTCTCGCTCGCCGCCGCCCTGCTCGTCCTCGGCGGCCCACGGCTCGCCGCCGCGCAGTACCCGATCTTCGACGCCCACATCCACTACAGCCGGCCGGACTGGGACGCGTACACGCCGGATGGCGCACTGTCGATCCTCGCGCGCGCCGGCATCCACCGCGCGATCGTCTCGAGCACGCCCGATGACGGGACGCTCAAGCTCTACGAGCGCGCGCCGAAGATCGTCGTGCCGTTTCTCCGCCCCTATCGCACCCGGGAGGACCTGAGCCGCTGGCACGGCGACGCGGGCGTGGCCGCGCACGTGGAGGAGCGGCTCAAGCGCGGAGTGTACCGCGGCATCGGCGAGTTCCACCTGGACGCGGCCGACGTGGACGCACCCGTGGTCCGGAGGATCGCCGAACTGGCGGCGGAGCGCGACCTCTTCCTGCACGCCCACGTGGACGCCGAAACCATCGAGAAGCTGCTCGTCCGTTCCCCGAAGGTGCGCTTTCTGTGGGCCCACGCGGGCATGTCGGCGGATGCGAGGACCGTCGGCCGTCTGCTCGACCGCTTCCCGAAGCTCTGGGTGGAGCTGGCGCTACGGGGCGACGTCGCGCCGGGCGGCAGGCTCGATCCCGAGTGGCGAGCGCGCTTCCTGCGCCACCCGAACCGCTTCATGGTCGGGACCGACACGTGGGTGACGTCACGCTGGGAGGTCGTCGAGTCCGCCACGCGCGATGTCCGGCAATGGCTCTCGCAGCTCCCGGCGGACGTGGCCGAGCAGATCGCCTGGGGGAACGGCGCCCGTCTCTTCCCGGCGCCCTAGCCGAGCGCCTCGACGAGGCGGCGGTCCGAGTCGTATCGAAGCCGGCGGAGCGCCTCGCCCCGCTCGAGCCACGCCACCTCGTCCACCTCGTGGTCGTGCTCGCCGGCCTTCTCGAGCGGTCGCATGAGGAACCAGCGCACCGTCTTCTTGATCCGTCGCCCATCGTGCTGGAACCAGTACGTCACCTCGTCCAGCTCGCGCATGACTTCGCACCGGTAGCCGGTCTCCTCGCGCACCTCGCGCAGCGCCGCGTCCGCGCTGGACTCGCCCGGACCGAGCGTGCCCTTCGGGAGCGTCCACACGGGCTGGTCGCGCAGGTCGCGCGCGCGGATCAGCAGCACCCGGCCGCGCTCGTCCACCACGAGCCCGCCGGCCGAGAACTGGAGCAGCGGCCGCGTCCGGCCCTCCGCCATACGCCCCATGATACGATGCGCCGCGAGATCCGATTCGAAGGGAGAACGGACGCGCCCGACCTCCTGGCGCACTTTCCGGCCGGCACGACGCCGCGCCCCGAGCAGGCATGCCTACTCACGGCCCTCGCGGACGCGATCGCCGAGGCGCTGGACGACCCGGCTGCCCCGCGGGTGTTCGTCGTCGAGGCGCCGCCGGGCGTCGGCAAGAGCCACATCGCGATGACGCTCGCGCGGTGGAGCGGCGACGCCTACCTCCTGACGTCGCAGAGGCTGCTTCAGGATCAGTACGAGCGCGAGTTCGGCGCCGAGCTCCAGATCGTGAAGGGACGCGACAACTATGCGTGCGAGCACTATCCCGACGCGCGCGTGCCGACCTCGCGCGGCGCTTGCCGCCGGGCGCGCGGCCCGCTGTGCCGGTGCCCGTACGCCCGGGCCAAGACGGCGGCCCTCGATGGGCCGGTCTTCTGCACCAACACCGCCTACTTCGCCACGCTCCGTCACTGGCGCGCTGTCGAGCTCCGGCGCCGTCGCCTGCTGATCGTCGACGAGGCGCACAACCTCGAGACGCAGCTCGCCGGAGTCTACACCGTGGGCTTCTCTCCGGAGCAGATGCGCGCGTGGTTCGGCGCGTCGCTGCCGCGCCTGGCCCCCGCCGACGCCTACCGCCCGCTGCTGGCCGAGCACCTCGATCGGCTCGAAGGACGGCTCGAGGCGATCGCGCGCGAGCTGGAGGCGCTCCATCCGCCCGCGATCGCCGACGACGTCTTCCTCCGCGTGCCCCCGTCGCGCGCCGAGCAGGAGCTGATCGAGCAGCACGACGATCTGGAGGCGGCGCTCGCGCGCGTCCACTTCTTCCTCGACGCCGAGGCGGGGGAGTGGGTCGTGCGGTACCCGCCCGATCCCGCCGCCACGCTCGAGCTCGTGCCCCTCAGCGTCGCCGTGCTGGCGCGGGACCTCTTCGCCGAGTCCGCGGAGCTGGTCGTGCTCTCCTCCGCACACCTCGGCCCGAAGGGCGCGCTGGCGGAGTGCTTCGGCCTCGACGCGGACGCCGTGCGCGCCTTCGCCGGCCCCTCGCCCTTTCCGGTCGAGCAGCGCCGGATCGTGTACCGTCCGGTGGGCGCGCTCTCGCGCATGAACCTCGCCGGCCTCGAGCCCGCGCTCTTCGCGGCGGTTGCCGCGATCCTCGCCGACCATGCCGGCGAGAAGGGGCTGATCCACGCGCCGTCGTACGCCGCGGGCGAACGCCTCGTCGGTGACCTGGCGGCGCGAGCGCCGTCCCTCGCGCGCCGCCTCATCTGGGTGCCATCGGCTGCGGCGAAGGCGCGCGCCCTCGACCACCATCGCGCCTCGGCGGCCGCGACCGTTCTCGTCTCGCCGTCGCTGCGCGAAGGCGTGGACCTGCCGGACGATTTCCTACGCTTCCAGGTCGTGATGAAAATGCCGTTCCCCGACCTCGGCGATCCGTGGACCGCCGCGCGTCGGGAGCGCGATCCCCGCTGGTACGCGCTCGAGACCGCGAAGGCTCTCGTGCAGGCGTACGGGCGCTCGTGCCGCCACGCGGGCGACCACGGCGTCACCTACGTCCTCGACGGACAGTTCGAGCGCTTCCTGGCCCGCTACCGGGTGCTCCTCCCGGAGTGGTTCCGCGACGCCGCCGAGCCCGCGCTCCGCGCGCTGCGACCCGAGGCGTGGGCCGAGTGATAGGATAGGCGGCCGTGAACGCGCGCGACGTCGACGCCGTCATTCAGGCGGCCCGCTTCGAACTCTATCGGGAGAATATCTACGGTGCCCTCGAGCTGGTGGAGCGCGCGCACGCCGCCCATGCCGACTCCCGTTACGCCGAGCAGGCGGCGCGGATCCGGTCGTGGCTCACCCACCTGGAGAGCCGGGAGGCGTACATCGCGGCCCAGGAGGCGCAGTACAAGCGGCTCCGGTGGCGGGTCGGGCTGAAGCTTCTCGAGCGGCGAATCCGCATCCTCCTCGGCAAGAAGACGCGCAAGATGATCGAGCGTCGCGCGCGCGACCCCGAGTTCCGGGCGCTCGAGCGCGAGGTGGCCGACGTACGCCCGGGGCGCGTCCTCGATGCCGGCAGCGGCGAAGGAGGCGTCGCGATGGCGCTGGGCGCCCGCCACCCCGACGTGCGCGTGCAGGGCGTCGAGGTCTCGGTGACGAACGTCAGGATCGCGCTCCGCCTCAACCGGTTCGCAAACGTCGCCTTCCGCCAGGGCCTCGCCGAAGAGGTCCACCTCCACTTCCCGCCCGCGTCCTTCGACCTCGCCTACTCGTTTGCGGTGCTCGAGCACGTGCGCGACGTGGCCGCGACCCTGCGCGAGGCGGAGCTGAGGGCGCGATTCGGCGAGCGGCCGGGGTTCCGGCTCGCGAAGATCCCGGGAGCCTGGAAGCACGGCGAGCTGCCCGACTGCTTCGAGCCGATCGAGTTCGGCTCGTTCTTCGTCTCCTACGCGACGGAGAGGTAGCCCCACCTCGCTCAGCCCTGGCGTCCGGAAATGCCAAGACACCCGGATCCGGAACGTTTTCCGGAAATCATCCCAAGCCCCTGAGGCGTATTTGAAGGGATTCTCCGCGCGAGATCACATGATTCGCGTGATTGTCCGTCGGGCGCTCCCCGCGCACAGTACGCAACAGTACTCAATGTGGAGCGGAACTCAATGTGGAGCGGAGGCCAGCCGACACGGCTCACCTGAGTATCGCTCGAACGAAACGGAGGCCCGATATGGCAAGCGAAGAATCCTGGCGCAAAGCAGCATTCACCTACCGTAACCTCGCGGGGAAGGACATCACGAAGGAGGCGCGTGAGCGACGGGCGTTCAAGTGGCGCCTCGGTGCCGCAGCAATGGCGCCATTCGTCTTGCTTAACGCGCCGCTCGTCGGGGATGCGTTCGCGCAACTACTGCCCCTTCCCCCGCTTCCCGGCCTTCCGCCCCTTCCCGGTCTTCCTGGCCTGGAACTCGACCTCTTGTTGGAGGCGAACCTTGGTGAAACGTGCACGGGCACGGCCACGGGCGCCGAGACCGCGACCGGCAGCGGCACCGACCTGGGCACCTGGAACGACACAGCCACTCACACGGCCACGGGTCCCGACGGGATCGCGGCGCTCGAGTTCACGGCCACGGCCAGCGCGACGGGCCATGATGTAGGCACGGGCACCGGCACCGGCACCGCCACAGCCGGGCTCACGGCCACCGACACGAAGACTCGCACCAACCCAGGCACGGTTGACGCGACGGGCACCGACACGCAGACCGGCACGGGCTTCGACACGAGGACCGGCACGGGGACCGGCACCGGAAAGCACGACACCGGCACCGGCACGGCAACCGCCACGGGTCAGGACACGGGCACCCACACGGAAACGGGCACTGATCAAAATAATCACGACACGTTCGACACCACCGGCACGAAGACCGCGACGGGCTTCGACACGGACACGGGCACAGTGACCAAGAAGCACAAGGATCATGCTCCGGCCACCGAGACTGGGACCGGTACCGGCACGGGCCAGCATACGGCCACCGACACGGGGACCGGCACCGACCAGTACACGCATGACGGGACGGCCACCGGCACCGCCACCGGCACCGGCAATGGCACGGCCACCCACAGCAAGACCGCCACGGACAACGAGTTCAAAGTCACCGAGACCGGGACGGGCACCGGGACGGGTGGCGACTGGAAGGACACCGGCACGGGAACCGGGACAAAGAACGTCTGATCGACCCGGGTAAGAAGCTCAGGCTGACGGCCTGACCGCGGTCGACGATTGGGACGCTACGGCGAGCGAGCCCAGCTCGCCGTAGCCCTCGATCCAACGTCCGGGGGAAAGGCCTCGAAGGGCGCTGTAACGTCCGCCCCCTCCGACTTGTACTAGACGGGGTGACGCGCCGCCGCGGCCGCCGCGCGCCCGGCGATCCGGCCGAACACGGCGCCCGCCATGAGCCCGGCGCCGCCCGGGTAGTTGTGGTAGAAGAGCCCACCCACGAGCTCGCCGGCCGCGAAGAGTCCGGGAATCGGCCGCTGCTCGGTGTCCACGACCTGCGCCGACTCGGTGATGCGCAGGCCGCCGAACGTGAAGGTGATGCCCGTGGTGACGGCATAGCCGACGTAGGGCGGCGTGTCGAGGGGCTGCGCCCAGTTCGACTTGGGCGGGACCAGGCCGCGCGTCCCCTTGCCGTCCTTGATGGCCGGATTGAACGTGCCGGCCTGCACGGCCGCGTTGAACGCCGTGACCGTGCGCACGAACCCCTCGGCGTCGATCTCGAGCTTCTTCGCCAGGCCTTCCAGCGTCGGGTCCTCCGCCTTCGTCACCTCGCGGATCCGGTACTCCTCCCGCAAGAGGTGCACGACCTTCGCGTCGAAGATCTGGAACGCGGCACGCCGCGGCTGCTCGATGATCGCGCGCCCGTACTTCACGTACGTGTAGTTGCGGAAGTCGGCGCCCTC
>WNFW01004438.1_pt1 | contig 28461 bp, 25 predicted proteins | sample 5400131 | NCBI WGS metagenome assembly WNFW01 (sample SAMN13153362, study PRJNA577476) | soil metagenome | isolation source: 20 cm soil or saprolite under grassland replicate 1 | place: USA:California | collected 2016-06-15 | reverse complement strand
CGCTCTTTTGGGTGCGCGGCAGCGACGGGCGAGCGCGAGTCTTTTACAACAGCTGCACCCACTGGGGCGCCAACGTGTGTCGCCTCGACGAGGGCAACGCCGAACTTTTCCAATGCTTTTATCACGCCTGGACTTTCAACGACCAAGGGGATCTCGTCAGCGTCCCTGATGAGGCGGCTTACGGCGAGGGTTTTCACAAAGAGGCGATGGGGCTGGCCTCGCCGCCAAGAGTCGACAATTATCGCGGGCTTTACTTTGTGAGCTTTAATCGCGACGTCGAGGATCTCATCTCTTATCTGGGAAACGCGAAGGAATACATCGACCTCATTCTCGATCAGGCGGAGGAAGGCTGGCGCGTTGTCCCCGGCACACAAAAGTACAGCGTCAGGGCCAATTGGAAAATGTTTTCGCTCAACAGCTTGGATAGCTACCACGTGCGGCCGCTGCACTCCACCTTTTTTAAGTACACCGAGAGCCTGGGATCGGGCGACCCACCGCCTTTGCCTCCCATCGATTTTCCCGGCGCGCAGGGTCGCTCCTTATCGTTACGAAACGGTCACGGCATCGATATTTTTCCATCGCTGGCAAGGGCCCGGCCCATCGCGCACTGGCACCCCATTCTCGGCGACGAATCGAAAGAGGAAATTAGAAAACGACGCGCCGGCTTAGTGGAAAAATTCGGCGAGGAGCGCGCCTACCTCATGTGCAACACGAATCGATTGATGTTGATTTATCCCAACTTCGCCTTGCATGATATCGCGGGCGTGAGCCTGCGCTATTTTGAACCCGTGGGGCAAGAATATATGGAGGTCACGGTCCAAACGCTCGCGCCACGCGGCGAATCCGCCGGCTTGCTCAACCGGCGCCTGGAAAATTTTCTGAGCTTTCTCGGACCCGGAGGTTTCGCCCACCCCGACGACATTGAGGCCATGGAATCCGCCCAAATTGGTTTTCGCGCCGGTGGTCCCGAGTGGATCGACGCCTCCCGGGGCATGCACCGCGAGGCGACCGCCCTGGATGAGCTCCATGTTCGCGCCTTTTGGCGCCAGTGGCATGCCAACATTTTGGGTTATGCAAAGGCCGAACGCCATCACGATGCGCTCGACGGAGAGAGGATTAGCGAGGGCACGAAAAAATGATGTCCAAGCGCGATGACAGTCTCGACCAAAGGCTTGCAGCACTATTATTGGAACGGGAGGTGGAAAACTTTCTCGTCAGAGAGGCGGCGCTGTTGGACGAATGGCGTCTTGATGATTGGTTGGCTCTGTTCACGGAGGACGCGCGCTACATGGTCCCGGCGACCGACCTGCCTACTGCCGATCCGAAGGAGACCTTGGCAATCATCAATGACGATATGGCCCGGCTGCGCGGACGGGTCGAGCGATTGAAGAGCCGCCATGCTCATCGCGAATTTCCCTGGTCCCGCACCCGTCGTTTTATCACCAACGTGAGGATCAAGGAGATTGTCGGGGAAGAAATCCTGGTGAACGCGTCGTTTCTGGTGTACCGCATACGCAGCGGACAAGTCGATCCGCTCATCGGGAGTTACGTCTACACCTTAAGGCGGGTTGATGGAGCGCTCAAGATCGCCACCCGCAAGGCCGTGCTGGATTTGGAAGCGTTGAGGCCCCACGGGACGGTGAGCATCATACTCTAAAGGTATCGTCTCAGTGGTAGCGGCGGCGTGAGCAGAGACCGACTTGAACTATTGAATCATTGAACGACCCGATCAATCGCCCCGACCCCGTAATCCGCACTTCGCACCGAAAACAACCTTCCTGGAGTTACCATTTCGTTTTCCGGGCGAGCTGGAGGTAGGCTCTGACTTTCGAGAAAGACGGCTCATCGGGAACGTTGGAGTATCCGCTAAATGTTAGCGCCGCCGCTCGCTAGAATGCGTCGATCGACCCTTTTACCACGGTCCCAGAACAAATGCGTATCTAAATGATAGGAATTTGCTTTGGGGGTTGACCACTGAGCACTCAAAATTACCCCGACGACCGGTGCGAGCCCGCGTTCCAGAGCCTCAAGCGGCTAACTCAGAAAACAGACTGGCCCCGTACCCCCATCTTTGGGGCAGACAGTATCCGATAAGGTGGCGGCAGGTCACCTCGTAGGCGGCTTGCAGACAGGGCTGGACATTTGCCCCCCAATTGCGGTAAGAGGCTTTTAAATTCGCGGATCGAAGATAATCTCTTTTATCGGAGGATGTCTTTCAGGAGGGGCCTGGGACTCTTCCGATAGACCTAGGTGTTCACTCTTAAGGAACTGAGCAGTTTCTCCGAGAGCTTTTTGGCGCTACTACTTGAGAGAGCAGTGTGTAACCCGTAGCTCGTGCGGACGGGCCGTAAGCGCGGTGCGATCTTTCACCAACGCGCACGCCCGCCGCACAGCAATACGTTATGCGTTCATGATGTCATTCAACGTTCTGGCATCTGTCCTTTCGATCTTGACAATTAGCCGTTCAACCACGCTCCTGGCTAAAGCCAATCGATATTAATTATAAGGAGGGACTCATGATCGCGATCATCGTCAACGGCAAGCGGCAGCAAGTCGATGTCAGTTCCGATACGCCCTTACTCTGGGTGCTGAGAGAAAACCTCGGCATGACCGGCACCAAATTCGGCTGTGGCATAGCGCAGTGCGGCGCCTGCACGGTGTATCTCGATGGAAAGCCGATCCGCTCTTGCATCACGCCGGTAGCATCCGCCAGCGGAAAAAAAATCACGACCATTGAAGGGCTATCGGCAGATGCCAGCCACCCGATACAGAAGGCCTGGATCGCCGAAGACGTTCCGCAGTGCGGCTACTGCCAATCGGGGCAGATCATGTCGGCATCGGCCTTGTTGGCAGCGAAACCTAACCCCTCCGATGTCGACATCGACGCGGCCATGGCGGGGAACATCTGCCGCTGCGGAACGTATCAGCGCATTCGCCGCGCTATCCATCGCGCCGCAGCCATGATGGCGCAAGGAGGTGCAAGATGAGCCAGATTATTAATTTGAGCCGTCGCGATTTTCTCAAAGCCGGCGTCGCCGGCGGCGGGTTGGTCCTTGGGCTTTATCTGCCCTTGTCTAGGCGTCTAGCCGTTGCGGCAACCGAGTCGGCGGAGCAATTTTCTCTAACTCCGTTAGTGCACATCGGTGCGGACGGCAGCGTCACGATCGTCGTCGGTCAGTCGGAGATGGGTCAGGGAATCGCGACTTCGGTTCCCATGATCATTGCCGATGAGCTGGAGGCCGATTGGTCCAAGGTCCGCTTTCAACAAGCCCCCGCGGATCCCGCGTTTGGCGATCCGGAGCGTGGCGGCACGCAATCCACCGGCGGTAGCCGAAGCATTCGCAGCATGTTGATGTACTGGCGCCGCCTGGGCGCGGCCGCCCGCGAAATGCTGATTGCTGCCGCGGCCAAGGAGTGGGGCGTTCCAGCGGAAGAATGCCGCGCCGAACAAAGCGTGGTGATCCATGGATCGAGCGGAAGAAAATTGACCTACGGCCAGCTTGCCGAAAAGGCGGCAATGCTTCCGGTGCCGAAGGAGCCCAAGCTCAAGTCCCCTGAGGAGTTTCGTTTCATCGGCAAGGAAGTAGCGCGCTTGGACACCCCGGACAAGGTTTCGGGGCGTGCGGCTTACGGCATCGATGTCAAAGTCCCGGGAATGCTCATCGCGACCGTGCAGCGCTGTCCCGTCTTCGGGGGGAAAGTGGTCAGCTTCGACGCGACGAAAGCCAAGGCGGTCAAAGGCGTGCGTCATGTCGTGCAGATCAGCTCCGGAGTCGTGGTCGTGGCGGATAGCTACTGGGCCGCCAAAAAAGGGCGCGAGGCGCTGAGAATCACCTGGGATGACGGACCGAACGGGCAACAAAGCAGCGCGGCGATCACTCAACTCTACGCCGAGACCGCGAAACAGCCTGGGCCGGTGGCGCGCAAGGAAGCCGACGCGGAAAGCACGTTGGCGGCGGCCGCAAAGAAAGTCGAAGCGGTTTACGAAGTGCCTTTTCTTGCCCACGCCACCATGGAGCCCATGAACTGTACGGCGCACGTGAGAAAAAATGACTGTGAGATATGGGTTGGAACGCAGAACCAGACGGGTACTCGTGCGACCGGCGCGCGCATCACCGGCTTTCCACCGGAAGCCGTCAAAGTCAACACCATGATGCTGGGCGGAGGCTTCGGCCGACGCGGGCAACAGGATTTTGTCGCCGATGCGGTTGAAACCTCAAAGGCCGTGAACGCTCCCGTCAAGGTTATCTGGTCGAGAGAAGACGACATTCAACATGGTTTTTACCGGCCGGCGACCTATAACGTTTTGCGCGCCGCGCTTGATGAGCGCGGCACGCCGACGGCCTGGGCGCATCGAATTGTTGGACCCTCCATCAGCGTGGAACGGGGGCAGAAACTGGAAAACGGCATTGACCCCTCGATGGTGGAAGGCGCGGCGAATATCCCTTATGCGATTCCAAACCTGGAAGTCCAGTACATATACAAGAACGTCGGCATCCCGGTCGGTGTCTGGCGTTCCGTCGGTGCGTCGCAAAATGCTTTCATCACTGAGTCTTTCATCGATGAGCTCGCCGCCGCGGCCAGCAAAGATCCCTTCGAGTTCCGGCGTGGTTTACTCACCAACGCGCTCCGGCACAGAGGAGTTTTAGAACTCGCCGCCGAGAAAGCCGGTTGGGGGACGGCGCTGCCGCCGGGGCGCTTTCGCGGCATCGCGGTGGCATTTTCTTACGCCAGCTACGCCGCCGAAGTCGCCGAGATCTCAATCGCGAAAGACGGCAAAGTGCGTGTCCACCGGGTAGTTTGCGCCATCGACTGCGGCGTGCACGTAAACCCTGATCAGGTGGTAGCGCAGATGGAGGGCGGCATCGTCTACGGTCTCAGCGCCGCGCTTTATGGCGCCATCACCATCGACAAGGGCCGCGTGCAGCAAAGCAACTTCCACGACTATCCCGTGCTGAGGATCAACGAAATGCCGGTCGTCGAGGTCCACATCGCTCCGAGCAAAGCAGCCGCGGGCGGAATCGGAGAGCCGGCGGTGCCGCCGCTCGCCCCGGCTGTTGCCAACGCCATCTTCGCCGCCACCGGCAAGCGCATTCGAAAACTGCCGATTCGCCCCGAAGAGTTGCAAAGTAGCTGACCCAAGGCGACAGGCGTAGGACGAGACAATAGGCGTAAAATTTCGTGTTCGGGTTTACCCTCACTAGCATTGTGCACGGGGCGTCGTCGGACGAATTCTTTAAAGGCAAGGCGGTCAGGCTTGTGGTTGGGGAACTCAGCCGGAGGGGCGCAGGACGATTGGGCTCGTTTTGTAGCGCAATATTTGGGGAAACATATTCCCGGAAATCCCGATATCCTGGTGCAGAATATGCCCGGGGCGCCGACCGCTATAGCGGCCAATCATATCTACAACATCGCCAAACCCGACCGGCTGACCCTTGGGCTGATTAAATGATAGGAATTGCTTTTGGGAAGGAGTGGATTAGGGTCTGGCATAACAACACCAATGATTACAATCCTTGTTTCTGCACTCCGAGATCCTTTTCTTCGCGCGTAAAATCCCAAGGCCAGTGAGTGTCCCCCTTGTCCGCTTCGGCTAATCCAAGCAATTTTTCTCTTTGAGCTTTCCGGGAAGGTAGCTCTTGGTCAGGTACTGAAAATCCTTGTTGGCGAGCGCGTCGTTATATGATCTTCATATCCCAGCCGAACATCTTCTCATCGGGCCTCATCTTCCTTCCACACCAGATTCTTCGCCGCGCCGTAGATATCTATGCTTTCTTCGCGATAAAATTTCTTCCTTCGTGCTCTTAGCGTCCTTCGTGGTGACAAGCTCTGGTAGGCGAACGCAGCATTCAAGACAGTCTGATCAGCGAACCATCCGCCGACAAGTTGCAGCCCGATCGGCAGGCCTTCAGCGTTGATCCCGCATGGAAGCGAGCAGCCTGGCAAGCCGAGCATACTGGGGTAGCGAAGGAGATTTGACTGATTGTAGCTCGCATGGCGGGTATCGTCGCCATTGCCCTTTAGCCCTTCCGACAAAAGCGGCGCAACTCTACTCGTCGTCGGCGAGGCGATAATATCTACCGTTTTGAACGCTGCTCGTAGCGCCTGGCGAATACGGTGTCGCGCGCGCTGGACAGTGAGGTACTCCGAGGCGGTGATGGTCATGCCCACCGCCAAGCCCCGACTCACGTGAGGAACGAAATCATGATAGTGCTCCCGAAACCAGCGACGGTTAATCCCAGCGCTCTCGGCGGCGCTGGTCATCATCGAGGTCATCGCCGCGTAGCTGATCTCGGGAACGTCTAAATCGACGACATCGCTTTCCAAGCCGGCAAGGACTTTGAGCGCATCATCAAATGCGTGGCGTACGGCAGGGTCCACGCCCTCCAGAAAACGTCGGAGCACACCCACTCTCAGCCCTCTCACCTTCGCTTCGAGCCGAGACGCGTAAGCCGGGCTTTCTTGACATACGCTGGCCGGGTCCCGTAGGTCGAATCCGGCGACGGCGTCGAGCCCCAGAGCGATATCTTTCACTGAACGCGCGAAGAGCCCGACATGGTCCTGGCTCCAGGCGCCTCGGAACGAGCCGTGCCGGCTAATGATGCCGAAGGTAGGTTTAAAACCGACGATGCCACAATACGATGCCGGGCGGCGCACCGATGAGCCCGTCTCGGTGCCATAGGAGAGCGGCTCTATGCATGATGCAACGGCAGCCGCTGAGCCGCCACTCGACCCTCCCGCGATACGCTCGAGGTGCCACGGGTTGTGGACCGGGCCGAAATGGGAGAGTGTCGATGTGCCGCCATGGCCAAATTCGTCCAGGTTCGTTTTTCCTAAGATGATCGCTCCAGCTGCTCGGAGGCGTTCCACCAGGGCTGCGTCCGTCTCAGGGACCCACTCTGCCAAAATCTTTGAACCCCCCGTGGTGCGCACCCCGGCCATCTCAAACATGTCTTTGATACTCACGGGAACGCCGTGAAGCGGGCTACGATAGTATCCGCGAGCAATTTCTTCATCCGCTTTCTTCGCGTCTGCGAGCGCTTGCTCGGGAAGAACGGTGATGAAGGCATTGAGCTTATCGTTCAGCAGCTCCAGACGCGTCAGAGCGGCTCTCACTGCCTCTGACGATGATAGCTCGCGCGCGGCAATAAGCCTGGAAAGGTCGGCCGAATTCAATTCAAGAATATCAGCGGGAGCCATGATCAAATCTTTTTGTCTGCAGGCTGGACTTGCAGCGCGATCCACGGGGTGCCTTGACTGAACTCTTCCAGTTCAGCCACCACCCACTCAAGATCCTCGATCTCGGTGGCGATGGATTCGAGATCGTCCGGAGAAAGACTCAGTCCCTCTAGCAGCGCCAGTCGGTGGGCAACCTTATCCGTATATTTCATTCCGGTCTCCTTAATAACGCCATCGCGGGACAGAAATCAGGGTCAAATCGTCGCCTTTGCATCGACTAGCGGCAACCACGTTACCGGTGTCGAGTCTTGGACACACCGAAAACCTTTCACTTCGTTCTTCCACTCCGGCAAATAGCGGTGAGTGCAGTCGCAGGAATTGCCCGGGCCGCAGAGAGCTTTATAGATCTGCCCGCCTAGATCAACGTCGGTGGAAGTCCACTCCCAAATATCCCCACGCTTCTTTAACTTCCCTCCTTCGCACGTCGACTTCCACTCATCGACCGTCGGCAATCGTCTGCCGACCCAGCGACAGTACGCGGTCGCTTCGTGGAAATTCACCAGGACGACGGGATCGTTGTCCGTCCCGGCGAGATAGCGGCCATGGACCCAGTACTCCGGCGGAGGATTGCCGGTTGCAAGCACAAACTGAAGGTATTCGCGATTGGTTACTTCATTGGGATCTAAAGCCACTGCGGCGAGGAAATAGACCGGGAAGAAAAACGCCCAGAGGTGACCCAATACGCGCGTATTTTTTGATTTCCGGCTTCTCGACGTTGGTTGTTCGAGTATCATGTTCCAGAGGGTCCGTAGGTCGCTTGATCAACATTCACACCATCATCTGTAGAGATGTGTCAGTCTGCCGCGACCGTCGAATTCGCTCTGCTGTCGCTCTCACTTGAGAGCTTGGTGCAGGAGAGAAAAATCGACTAGCTGAGATACGTTGACGTTCGTGATGCCGGCCTCGGCTAACATACTTGTGACGAGCGCATTCAAAGTAGACTCGTCAAGGGTGCCATTCTTGGTATAATTGTTTATTGACATCCGGTAAATATCGGCCGCCATCTCGCGATCTATCTTTAACCAACTCATCATCACCTGCTGCATGCCCTCGGGATTCTCTTGCATATACCTGAGCGCCTGCGCCATCGCCTTCAAGAATCGTCTCACCTGATCCGGCTGCTCGCGCAGCTTTTTGATATTCACTCCAACCCCGCCGGCGAGAAGGGCATGATAATCGGCGGCGTTGACGAGCATCTTGAGACCGGCCTTTTTCGCTCTGAATGCTTCACCGTAATCCATCATCGAGCTGTCGATCGCGCCCGATAGCATCGCGGCGATTCGCGTCCCGGTATCGACCACGCGGTAGATCACGTCTCGATCAGGGTCCAGGCCATGTTGTTTGAGGATGAACTTGGCCGAAATCTGCTGCGAACCGAGCAGCCCGGGCACACCCAACGACTTTCCTTTGAGCTCGCTTACGGACTTGGTTTCAGGGCGCACCACCAGGCCCCAGAAGGGTCTCATCGTAGCAAGAAAGACGATACGCACCGGCAGACCGCGAGCGGCCGATACGAACGTCGAGCCGGCCCTGAGCGTGTAGTCGATGTTGCCGCTCGCCAGCGCGGCGCGGTCGACCTCCGACCGCGTCAGGAGGTACTTGATGTCGAGATTCTGCTCGCGCAGAAAACCCCTTTGGCGAGCAACCTCGGCGGGGAGAAAAGTGACAGTGGGGCCGGCATAGGAAGCGATGATCTCTTCCAACGCCAACGCCGGTTGGGACGATAAAAGCGACAAAGCGGCTTGTAGACAGAATAGCGTTGCACTGCTTCGAATAAGGGCGCGCCTGATGCCGTGCATAAACACTTCCTTCACCCAACGCTTTGAGCACGGGCGGCGCTCATGGAGAAAAGAATCGCCCGTTTATCGATTCTTAAATTTCCCTTGCTTTTTTGTGCAACCATTCTCAATGGGCGAGGTCTCACCCCACCAAATGTCTGCTGAAAAATTCCGTCGCTTTCGGCCACGACAAGGCCGCGGCGTGAGGCCGGTAATTCTTCGAACCGGAATTCGCGAACGCGTGCGCCGCGCCCGCATAGGAATGGAACTCATGAATTTTTCCCCAGCGCGTAAGTTCCGCATCGAGCTTGCGCATGTCTTCGGGTGATGGATTTTGATCCTCCACCCCGAAGTGCCCCTGGATCGGGCAACTGATCTCGCGCGTGCGATCGAATGGCGAAGGTCCGTCTCCCATCGCCGTCATCGTGTTACCCCCGTAAAACATCACACCGGCTTTGAGGTCTCGACTGGCGGCCGACATCAAATAAACCAGCCGCCCGCCCATGCAAAAGCCTACGATGCCCAACCGTCCGCCATCGACCTGCCGGTGATTTTTCAGGAATCCGATGGCAGCGTTGATATCGTTGATGATCGTCGTGTCGCGCAAGCGCGCTTTCCGTGTCGGACCATCGTCTTTACAGTCAGGACCGTCGCGGTGGTAAAGGTTCGGCGCCACCGCGGCGTATCCCTGAAGCGCCAACATGTGGGTGGTGTCTTGGATAAAATTTTCCAAGCCCGACTGGCCGTGAACCACGACGAGCCCCGGCACCGGCCCGCCGCTCGCCGGCACGCCCAGATAAAGCGGCATGTCACTCCCATCGACTTTTGCGCTTTCCCAAGTGCTAGCCATTTTTCACCTCCGTTATGAACACGGCGCCATCCTTATTTTCCCGCCGAACCACCTCAACTAAACACAGCCCCTCATTGCGCGTCAAGCTACTATGGTGGCGCCGAAATTCGCAATAAGATTTCGGCGTCATTGCGGCGGAGCGCGCGGGTGCACGCGAGAGCCGGAATCCAGGAAACTGAACAGACACTGGATTACCACACTTCAGCCTGAGGCTGATCCCTCCTTCGGCGGATTCCCGGTAATGACGAAGGGGAGGCGCCGACTTATTCAACGGACTTAGTTAGGAGACAGGAAACTAGAAGTTCTGCTGAAGATCAAGACAAATCACTGACAATTTTGTCACGCTGTGTAAATATTGTCGCGACCCGGTTACTGCCATTGGAGGAAAAGATTGGATTTTGTTGAGTTGAGTTGGTGGCATGGGGCTTGCGCAGGACGTTCGCAACGGAGAGGTTGCCATGAGAGTTAATCGCGCTCTCGCGATCGCATTAATAGCTGCTTCAGTTATCTTTCCCGCCTGCTCGGCTTCACGACTTCGCCAAAAGGTTGGCGCTGGAAACGCCGAAATCCAACTGGCAAATCAGGCATGGCACGCGGCTCGCATCCGTTTGGATTCAATGTGCCCCCATGCGCCGAAAACGATGGACGAGGTTACTCAATCTCTGGAACTTGACCAAAAAAATGATTGTTACGCGCGCTTGGCGAAGGACACCCATGCGCCAACGCTTGATGATTGGCATTGGCGTTGGTTGCCCCCATATCAAGTCGTCATCGCCGTGTATGACGAAGAACTGCGCAAGCACGTGATACCGAGGCTCTACGAGGAGTACATGTTGGGGCTAACGCGTTACCTAGCGGAGAAAGCCGATAACGACGAGATCACCCCGGAGCAATTGAGGCATGCTTTTACTGCCGGCTGGAACTGGTTGCGGGGCAAGATACAGGATGAGCCAATCCTAATGAAGCACAACGTACGATCGGCAGAAAATGCCGATGCAACCACGCGAGAAAGGGTGACCACTGTCGCCGGAAGCCTGGCGACAGTAGCAACGCTGGCGCTCATAGTTTCAGCCGAGGATAGAACGTTCCAACCCGCACCGGCCAACTGCTATGCCTATTCCACTGCAGAGCGTAATTATAAAGTAGATTGCTACTAGCCAGTAATGTCGCAGTAAAACGCACAGCCGTTTCCGGTCCTCAACCTAGCCGCTCCAAACGCTCGGTTTGACTGAACGACGTCTGCAGCGCAGGTATTACTTCCTTGGCGAGAGTCTTCACCTGTGCGTCCAACGATTCCTTCGGCCCGGATGGCCGCATGACGAACTTGGTAGCTCCGGCATCGATATACTCTTGTAGCTTTCGCCGAATCTGTTCTGTCGTTCCCAGGGCGCAATATTCTTGCGGCGCGAGATCCTGTCGCCTGCGAATCGACGGGCCCGCCGTTCTCTCGGCCTCGTCGCTATCCGCCGCAATGAAGTAAGGGATCAAAACTCCATAATGATCTTCGGGCACTTCTCGGCCCGCCTCCGCCGCGTGCTTGCGAATCGTTTCAATGCCGGTGCCAACTTCCTGAGGAGTGCAAGAAGAGACCAGCCACCCGTCGGCAAGTTTCCCCGCGCGCCGAAGCGCCGCTTCGCTCCGGCCCCCGACCCAGAGGGGCGGCCCGCCTTTTTGATGCGGCCGCGGCAGCAACGTGAGGTCATGCACCGAGTAGAATTGTCCGTCGAAGTTAACATTTTCCTCGGACCATAATTTCTTCATTAAAATAATCGCTTCGTTTCCCCGCCTGCCGCGCTCCTCTTTACGCACCCCCGCAGCCTCGAAGTCGCGTGAATCGTCGCCGCCCAGGCCGACGACCAAGAGCAGCCTTCCTTTACAGAGATGTTGCGCATGCGCGACGCCAGATAAGCCATGAACACGATGGGATCGAGCGTAGGCCGCGGGGCGACGATGCGGTCGCTGACCCAGACAGAATCAATGTTCCAGCGCTCGCAGTCGTCGATGAAACTCAACAGCGCTTCAGGATTGTGGTTGTCGAAAGATGAGTCAGCGAGGCTAATGCCGATGCGAACTTTCATGGTCATCGAACTATCCATTGTCTGAAGCCACTGTCTTTGTGACTCACTCAGATAGGCTCCCTTCGCCCCCTTGACGTGGGAGAACTGAAAGGGTGATCAAATGTTGCGCGTATCACAATCTGCCGCCATAAAGGCACCTCCCATCTTAGTCGTCCCCTGTCTTAGGGGGAAGAAACACTACTACGCCCAGAACCCAGCCGACGTTAGCCGCATAACTGCCGTACTGCTGGGTCGCGCATTACAGATGCGGCATGAGCTCTTTGGCACAAATCTCCAAGTGCTCCATTTCATCGAACATGGGATTGAAGACGATGTGCTGGGCGCCGGCGCGGACGATCTGTAGAATCTTTTCGATGCATTCATCACGGCTTCCCCAAATACAGACACGGGGGCCGAGATCGGCATTCTTATAACGCAACCCGAACCACTCGCGCAGGCGACGCTCGGCGCGGTCCTTGTCGTCATCGACGGCCAGATAGATGCGTTTGGCGATCCCGAAGGTGGACGGATCGCGCTTCGCCTCTGTCAAGAACTGTCTGATCATGGCCGACTCACGAATGAACGCAGATGAAGACGACGAGCCGGCGCCCATCCAACCATTGCCATACTTGACGGCGCGCCTCAGCGCATTTTCGTGGTGTCCGCCAAACCAAAGCGGCAAATGAGGTTTTTGGATCGGCTTCGGTTCCATCGAAACATCTTTGAAATTCCAGAAGCTTCCCTGAAAGGTCGCCTTCGGTTCGGTCCAAAGCAGCTTCATGACTTGCACCGCTTCAGTGAAGCGCGTCACTCGTTTCTCACGCGAATAGCCGAAGACCTCTTCGTGCGATCCCAGATGGCCTCCCCCGAGGCCGACGCCGAGAACCGCCCGGCCACCACTCATGCAATCCAAGGTCGAAAAACTCTTGGCCAACTGAATCGGATTGCGCAAAGTCAATAGCACAACGGAGATGCCCAATCTCAATTCGGTCGTAACCGCGGCCACGTAATTCAGAAGGCTCACGGGCTCTAGCATGGCGAAGCTACCTATGATGCGCTCCTGTAACCAAAGACTGTCATATCCCAGCGTCTCCGATTTGATAACGAATTGACGAATATGTTCCACGTCCACTCGTCCGTCGAAGAACACCTGAGGAATCTCTATGCCGCAAGGGATGTGATCTGAAGCCATTTCTTCCCTCCGAATCTTCCCGGCAGGCCTCCATTTCAAGATATTCAAGGCAACGCTGAGAAAATCTTTATCATCACTCTGACTATCATTCTACTCATTGACCTTGACAGTCCAGGACGCGCGAAGATAGAAGAGAAATCATTCCGTGCTGCTTGATGATCATCTTCGGCAAAGGGAGGACGCTATGAACCGATACTTGTCAAGGCATATTGCCGCCGGGCTCGCCGGATTATTTCTTCTCGCCTCAGCCGCGAGCCATGTCGCCGCTCAGACCCGCGTCTCCATTGGAGTCACGGAAACCATCGAGACCCACAACCCTTACGGCGACAGCGTTTCCCTCCTGTACGGCATCTGGAGCGAGATCACCGGCCCCTTTTGCACTTACAATTACGAGAAAGGGGACTTCGAGGGAAGGTTGGCAGATCGTTGGAAAGTCCAAAACCCGACGACGTGGCTTTTTTATTTGAACCAGAACTACAAATTCAACGATGGCACGCCGGTCACCGCGGACGATGTGGTCCACTCCATGATGACGCGGGTCATCAACGATCCTCAATCCAAGCAAAAGGCCTCGGTCGCCGGTCCGATCGTCAAAGCCGAGGCGGTGGACAAATACACCGTCAAGTTCACCACCGATCAACCGGCCGCGCCGCTCCTGGGTTTTGTCTGCGACCGGCTGATCGTCACCAGCAAAGCCGCGTACGACAAATACGGCAAAGAGGCGGCCGACAAGGAACACATGATGGGCGGAGGGCCGTACCGGCTTAAGGAGCTCATTCCCGGCCAACGAATGGTGATCGCCAAGCGGCCGGATCATCCGGAAGCAAAAAAACGCCCGGACGCGCCGGACGAAGTTGTCTATCGCGTCATGCGAGAAACCGAACAACGGGTCGCGGCCTTGTTGAACGGCGAAATCCAAATCGCCCAATTCATCCCGCCGCACCTCCGCCAACGGGTGGAGAAATCGGCAAACTTGAAAATTGTCGGCACGGATTCCGTAGAAATCATGTTCCTGGCCATGCAGCCGAAACCGCCTTTCGACAAGAAGGAAGTGCGCCAGGCGGTCTGCCATGCCATCAATCGCGACCAAATCATCAGCACGCTCCTCGAAGGCTTCGCTAGCCGACTCGACGGTCCCATCGGGCCGGGTCAGTACGGCTACGATCCGAACCTGAAACCGAAAATGAATTATGACCCGGAGAAGTCGAAAAAACTCTTAGCCCAGGCTGGTTATCCGAATGGCGTCGATGTGCAACTGCAAACGCCGGTGGGGCGTTACACCTTGGACAAGCAATTGACCGAAGCGATGATCCCGATGCTGAACGCCGCCGGCTTTCGCGCCAGGTTGCTGACTCCCGAATGGCCGACGCTCTGGGCGAACGTGCAGAAAGGCACGGTTCCCTTCTATTACATGGGGCGTGGCTCGGTGCAGGATCCGAGCGCCGCTCTGCACCAATACTTTTACACGGGCGAGACGCCGCGGATCGGCTATTCCAATCCGAAGCTGGACAGTTTTTTGGACAAGGAGCAGGCCGAGTTCGATCCCAAGAAACGCAAACAATATCTCTCGCAGGCTATGAGCATTCTCACCGAAGACGCTCCCGCCTGCTTCCTGTGGCGCCATAAGCTCCTCTGGGGTTTGAACAACCGCGTCGATTACAAACCGTTGCCCGACGCCCGCATCTTCGCAATGGATATCAAGACGAAGTAGCGACTGACCGAATCACGCTGACACGCCGGTGGGGGCAGGCTTCAAATCTGTCTCTACGGAGACTGACAACCCATGACCAGCTATCTGACGCAACGAGCGCTCGGGACGATTCCCGTTCTATTGCTCATCAGCCTGGTCGTCTTCCTGCTGATCCATGCCGCTCCCGGCGACCCGACCTTGATGCTTCTTGGGGAAGAGACCAGCGCCGCCGAAGTGGCGAAGGCCAAGGCTCGGTGGGGGCTGGATCGCCCGTTGCCTATTCAGTACTTGAGATTCATCACATCCGCCGTGGCCGGTGACTTCGGTAAATCGTTTAAATATGCCGAGCCGGTGAGCAGCGTCATCAAAACCCGACTCCCGGCGACCATCGAATTGGCAATCGTTTCGATCATCATCGCTACTCTCTTGGCGATCCCCCTGGGCGTGTGGGCCGGGTCGAAACCCAACTCGTGGATCGATAATCTCGGGACAAGTTTCGGGCTGTTTGGCATTAGCATGCCGAGCTTCTGGCTCGGCATCATGTTGATCCTCGTCTTGGCCGGGATTTTGAACATTCTCCCCACCTCCGGCCGCAGCACGTACGGGGTCGCCGGACCAGAAATCACCGGCTTCTACCTGCTGGACAGCATTATGCAGAAAAATTCGCAAGCGGCCTGGGATGCGCTCACGCATATCTTCATGCCGGCACTCGCCCTCGGTATGAATATGTTGGGGATTCTTATGCGAGTCACTCGCTCCGCGGTCCTGGAAGTTATGAACGAAGAATACGTGGTGGCGGCGCGGGCGAAAGGATTGGCGGAAAAAAACGTCGTATGGCGCCACGTCACGAGCAACGCGCTGATTCCGGTCATCACCGTCGTCGGGCTCGAACTCGGGACATTACTGAGCGGGTCGATCATCGTCGAGACGGTTTTCGCCTGGCCGGGAAGCGGCAGTTTACTGATCACCGCGCTGAACGCGCGCGACTATCCGCTGGTGACGGGACTGGTCATGACTTACACCGTGGCGTTCGTGATCATCAATCTGATTATCGACGGGCTTTATGCAGTCGTTGACCCTCGAATCCGTTACTAGCCAGAGCCCGGGTCTGCTGACCCGGTTGCGCCCGTGGCTCCACGTCAAAGCCTGCACGGGAAGTCTGATCGTGTTGTCGTTTATCGCCGTGGGAATTTTCGGGCCGGCGGCGGCGCCGCTCGATCCCAACAAACAAGAGCTCACCGCGATGCTCAAAGCGCCCCAAGGGATCGGCGCCGCTCATGTTCTAGGAACCGATAATCTCGGACGGGATATTTTGAGCCGAGTCATTCACGGTGCCCGCGTTTCCCTTCTCGTCGCGTTCGCGGTGGTGTTTGTCTCGGGTCTGATCGGTGTAAGCCTCGGCGCGGTCTCGGGTTACTTCGGCGGCAAAGTGGATTTCCTTATTCAAAAGCTCGTGGAGGTCGTCTGGGCTTTTCCGCCCCTACTGCTGGGCATCACCATCATGGCGTTTTTGGGCCAAGGCCTGTTCAATTTGATCCTGGCGCTCGTGGCGCAACGTTGGATTCCCTATTGCCGGGTTGTGCGGGGCCAAGCCTTATCTTTGCGTGAGAGAGAATTTGTCGTGGCCGCACAGTGCTTGGGCGCGAGCAAAAGACGCATCATCCTCCGCCATATTATTCCCAACCTGGTTCAAACGTCATTGGTCATCGGCACCTTCGCCATGGCTTCGTCCATTATCGCGGAAGCGAGCTTGAGCTTTCTCGGCGTCGGCGTACCGCCGGAGATTCCCACCTGGGGCACGATGCTGGCCGACGCCCGCATTTACATCAGCACCGCATGGTGGCTGCCGCTCTTTCCTGGCCTCTGTATCTTTATCACCGTCCTCGGCATCAATCTTCTCGGTGATGGCCTGCGCGACATTCTCGATCCTCGCTTGACGCGAGCCGGGCCGGGAAGATAATTTCTCGTTTCAAGTTTCCGGTTTCACCAACATCGGAGAGTTTGTTACCTCCTGGGTCATTGTCATTCTATTCATTTCCGACCCTCACTCTAACCCTGCGCGGGAGAAGGAATGGATGAGGATGAAAGAGCGGGAGGGTAACACGACAAAATAACCAAATTAAAATCGTTTCTGTTAATTTCTGTGCTGTGAAGCCCGATTGTTGACTCCTGAATTCCGACTTCTCCATTCCGACTTCTGGATTCTGCCTTTGTTTCTATCCCTGTCTCCTTTCACATTTGATTCTACCTACGACTCGTGTAGATTAAGAAAAATGCGTAGAACCAAGATCGTCTGCACCATCGGCCCCGCCAGCGATTCTGAGAGAGTTCTGAGAGGTCTCATCCAGGCTGGCATGAACGTGGCGCGTCTTAACTTTAGCCACGGCGACTATTCTTTTCACAAACGGATGATTCAAAAGATCCGGCAAATCGCCCGACGATTGGACACGCCGGTAGCCATCTTGCAAGATCTGCCGGGTCCCAAGGTTCGCATCGGCGAAGTGGCGGAAAATCGCGTCCGGCTGCAGTCGCGCCGCCCTTTTGTTTTGACCACGCGAAAGATCTTGGGCTCCGAGCTCGCTGTGTCAGTGAATTTTCCCGGCTTGACGCGGTCGCTGAAGAAAGGCGATCCGATCTTGCTGGGCGACGGTGAAATCGAGCTCGAAGCCGTGCAGATCGGCAAGCGCGAGATAAAATGCAAAATCATCGTCGGCGGCATCCTGGGTTCTCACAAAGGCATTCATTTTCCGCGGAGCAGCTTGAATATTCGCTCGCTCACCAAACGCGACAAACAGGATCTGACCTTTGGGATTGAAAACAAAGTGGATCTCATCGCCCTCTCTTTCGTGCGCAACGCGGACGATATCATCCATGCGCGGCGGGAGATAAAGCAACGCGGGGCCACCATCCCGATCATCGCCAAAATCGAAAAACACGAAGGCTTGGATCACATCGATGCGATCTTAAGCGAAGTGGATGGAATCATGGTGGCCCGCGGGGATTTGGGTCTGGAAATCGCGCTGGAAAAAATTCCGGCGATGCAAAAGATGATGATCCGAAAAGCGAATCTTTTAGGAAAGCCGGTCATCACGGCTACCCAAATGCTCAGATCCATGGTTCAAAATCCACGTCCGACGCGCGCGGAAGTCGCGGATATTGCCAACGCCGTGCTGGACGGCACCGACGCATTAATGCTATCCGAAGAATCCGCGGCCGGCGACTATCCCGTGGAAGCCGTCAGGGTGATGGCGGAAGTGGCTGAGGAAACCGAGCAGATCCTGGAGCCGCGATATCAATTCGCCGGCGGTAAAAAAAGCGTGCCCGAGGCCATCAGCTTCGCGGCGATTTCGCTCGCGCGTGATCTTCAGGTGGAAGCTTTCCTGATTCCGACGTCATCCGGAAGCACGGCGCGCATGATCGCACGCTATCGGCCTTCTCATCCGATCATCGCTATCAGCCCGGATCCGCAGACTGTGAAAATGCTCTGCCTGGTTTGGGGCGTCTATCCGGTGGCGGTGCGCGGTTTTCAGAGCACGGACGTCATGTTGCGGGTCGCGCAGAAAAAAGCGCTCCAGTTGGGCTTCGTCAAACGCGGCGACCTCGTGGCCATTACCGCGGGTCTCCCCCTACATCAAGCCGGGACAACCAACATGATTACGGTGAAGCCGGTTGAATAGCGCTGGCCTTTCGCCTGCATAACCCATGTCCGACCCCTTCCCCATCACTCCAATACTCCAGCACTCCTCTTCCTATCTTCCACCTTGCAACCCCTGCACGAAATGGGCTAGAAAAGATCACGTATCCGATGGAGCTTCAAAGGTTATTGGCAAAATCAACAGGGCGACGTCAAACGCGAACCCGTGCCGTCCTTCGAGCCCTGCCTATGGAAGGGAAAAGAGCTTTTCGCCGCCATGGATAAGGCCGGCGAGGTGGTCGGATTGGATGTGTCATTTCGCCGCGTGATTCAATTATGGAATCCAGCTCTCAAGAACGGCACGTCGCGAACCTTGGTATTGAACCTCCAGCTGCTCAAGCCCGGTGAAGATGCCTTATCTCACCGGCACATGGCCGGAGCGATCCGGTTCATTTTGAAAGGCCACGGCACCCGGCTTATCGTCGAAGGGGAATCCTTTGAAATCGGTGAAGGCGATTTCGTCACCACCCCGAGTTGGACCTGGCATGACCACGAGAATCACGGCGGCGAGGCTATGATGTGGCTCGACGGGCTGGACGCGCCGCTGGTGAGATTATTGGAAACGGATTTCCACGAACCCGACGCGCGGAAGAAACAGCCGGTTACAAAACCGGACGGATACACCTTGGCGACGGTCGGCGCGCTTCGGCCCTCGTGGGTCCGGCCCAATTCGGTGCAGCCTCCCGCCTTTTGCTACAAATGGGAGGAGACCGAAAAGGCGCTCAGCAAGGTCGGCGAGCAACCCGGCGATCCTTATGACGGCATCGTGTTGGAGTACGCAAATCCTTTGAACGGCGGACCGACGCTACCCACCATGTCCTGCCAGATTCAAATGCTCCGCTCCGGCGAAAAGACCAAAGGTCATCGGCACACCAGCACGACGATCTACCATGTGTACCGCGGCAGCGGCGTCTCCTACGTCGGCGATCAGCGCTACGAGTGGGAAAAAGGCGATTCCTTTGTCGTCCCTCTCTGGAATTACCATCGCCACGAGAACACCTCCAAAGATCCTGTGGTGTTTTTCGTCATGTCCGATAAACCGCTCATGGATGCCATCGGCCATTACCGCGAGGAAGCGAAGGCGGAATGAATCTCCCTGCAGCCCCGCCAGCTTTGTCGATACGTCACGGCTTCAGGATCTCGAGCGGGAAGGATTTTTTCAGACGAAGACGCGATAGAGATCAGCAGCGATTCAAGCACCTTTGCGCTTTTTTAGCTCATCGATGAGCTGAGGGATAACCTTGAAGACGTCGCCGACGACGCCGAAGTCGGAGTATTGAAAGATCGGCGCATCGGGATCTTTGTTGATAGAGATAATGAACTTGGAAGTCTTCATTCCGGAAAGGTGTTGGACGGCACCGGAAATTCCGCAGGCGATGTACAGATCCGGCTTGACGGTCTTGCCGGTCTGCCCGATCTGCATGGCGTAAGGCACCCAGCCCGCGTCCACCGCCGCGCGGGTGGCGCCGACGGCGCCACCGAGCGAGTCAGCCAGCTCTTTTAACATCGCGAAGTTTTCTTCGCCCTTGAGCCCCCGACCGCCAGAGACAATGGTCTTGGCGCCTTCCAGCTGCGGCCCTTCACGTTTCACCGTCACCCGCTCTTTCATGTGGACTTTGCGGAGCGCTTCGTCGGAAGTCGCTGGCACTTCTTCAACGGATAAAGTCTGCTCATTGACTTTGGGCTCGAAAGATTTAGGCCGAACCAACAGCAGTTTCGTTCCTCGACTGACTAAAGTGCTGGTGTTTTGATAACTCGCGCCGAGCGCGGGAATCGTGGCTTCCACGCTTCCGTCTTTCAGCTCGAAATCGCCGACGTCCGCGATCGCGCCGCAATCGAGTCTCGCGCTCAAGTTAGCCGTCAGGTCACGTCCCGTATAACTGGAAGCGAACAGCATCGCCGCAGGATTATGTTTCTGGATCAGTCCAGCGACTGTCTCCGCCGCCGGGAGGGTCAAATAATCACGATAGATTGGGTCGGTGGAACGGTAGATTTTGCTTGCGCCATACTTGGCGAGTGTTTGGGTCGCGTCCTCAGGAGCGGGGCCAAGAAGCACCGCCTCGGCTTTACCCTCCCGCGCCGCCTTGGTGAGCATCTCGAGGGTGGTCGGGGTAATTTTATCGTCGCTGAGCTCCGCGTAAACCCAAATAACGTCTGCCACTTAAATCACCTTGATCTCAGCAAGAAAGTCAGCGATCTGCTTGCCGCCTTCCCCTTCGTCGGTCACAAGTTTACCCGCCTCTCTTTTCGGCGCCCGACCGATCGTCAAAACTTTTTCTCTCGCCCCTTTCTCCCCCACTTGATCCGGCGCCAAACCAAGATCGGCCGCGGTATAAACTTTGATCTCTTTTTTCTTGGCGGACATGATCCCTTTGAGTTGCGGATATCGCGGCTCGTTGATACCGCTGCTTACTGCCACTAATGCCGGCAAGGTCGACTCCACGACATCGTAACCGGTCTCGCTCTGCCGCCGGATCGTTATTTGGTTGCCATCGACCGTGATTTCCTTCGCGAACGTCACCGGCGGAACGCCGAGGAAATGCGCGATCTGCCCGGGAACGATCCCGGAATAACTGTCGCTGCTCTCCGTCGCGCAGATCACTAAATCGAACGGCTGTTTTTTAATCGCCGCAGCCAGAATCTTGGCCGTACCGAGAGTATCAGAGCCCGCGACGGCATCGTCGAGGACGTGAACCGCGGAGGTCGCGCCCATCGCCAATGCGCTGCGAATCCCGATGGTGGCATCACTGATGCCCATGGTGATGAGCGTAACCGTGCCGCCGTGCTTCTCGGTTAGCCTAAGCCCTTCCTCGACGGCACTCGCGGCGGCGGGGTCAAGCTCATGGGTAACGCCCTTCCGCACCATCCGCTTGGTGTTGGGATCGATTTCGATCGTCACCGAACTGGCGGGAATCACTTTACCGCAAACGATGATATTCAATGCCTGACACTCCCGTAAATGAACTCGCTGGTTTCAAATACGACAAAGGCGCCGTCACGAATCAAGGCGCCTCGTCGATACGGAATCCTATTTGCCGATTAAAGATTCGTTGGCAAAAACTTACGCCAGCCACTCCTTGACGTTGCCTTCCATCACAACGTCCAGAATTTCCTTGCAATCCGCGATCGCTTTGTCGACGGTTTTCGCATCGTCTTTGAGGTGCGGCATGGCCGAGCCGACTGCGCTCTTCAGGGCTTGGATAAACTCTTTAAACTGCTGATCGAGAGCTTCCGTGTTAGGCGCTGGTTGCATAGTTTTTCCCTGAGCTATGTTATGTATAGAGCCGCCCCTTGTTGGGGTCGGGGAGCTGAAGACCCATCTTCAAAATCAGGGCGTCGATCTCGTCCTTATATTGCTGGCGCGCCACCGCATTGGGCCGCCGTTTCAAACCCCAGTACATGTAGCGCTCCGAACGATACGACTTGCTGTTGCCGAACATGTCGAGACCTTTGGCGTACCAGTAATCCACCGCCTTTTGAATTCGTTCTTTGGACTCGCCGCCTTTCGCGGCAAATTCGGCTGTCGCATTGGTGCCAAAGTCGACGTGCCCTTCTTCCTCTCGGATAATGTCCGGATCTTCGACTACACGGGCAAGCGGCAAATACGTGCAGTCAATGAACTCCTCGAGCTGAAAACGACCTACCCGGTCGATCAAAAAACCAAAGACAGAAAAGTCCTCCCAGGTCTTAATCTGGCCACGAAAGGCTTCCACATATCTCTCTTTATTTGGCCAGCTGAGCGTGTAGGAAACGTCGACCCCGATATCGCCAGCGAGGCGGGCCATTTTTCTAAAGTGATCCATTTCCTCAGCCGCCGTGCGGGCCACAATGAGCTGATCGAGCTTGGTCGGCGCATTCGGCAAAATATCCTTGACGTAAAGATTGGGACCGCCAATTTCGCAATCCGCCTGAATCGCCAGAACACGGCGCAAAAGATCCTGATATTCAGGGTCCTGCTTGTCAAAATCTTTTAGCTCTATTTTATCGGTGAACATCGAGCCCTCCTCTAGGTTCCACTCAGCACTAGGTTACGTGGATTTTTTAACAAAAGAGCCCTGATAAATCAATAGTGATCAGGCGTTCGTTCGTCTTTACTTAGGTCCATTTGTACTCTAGACTCGCTTCACTCATTGGATGAGGAGTTTTCGTGCGTACGACAGACAGCCTGGCGCTATTGACGGATCTCTACCAATTGACCATGGCTCAGACCTACTTCCAGAGCCAAAGGTTGGACCCCGCGACGTTTAGCCTTTTCATCCGCTCCTATCCGCCTAATCGGGGCTACTTCGTCGCTGCCGGGTTGCAAGACGTCTTGGAGTTTCTTGAGCAATTCGCAGTGGATTCCACGGGCATCGACTATCTTCACTCGCGCCGCCTGTTTGCCGACGATTTTCTTGATCTTCTGAAAGGCCTGAAATTCACGGGCGACGTATGGGCCATCCCCGAAGGTCGTCTGGCTTTCACAGACGAACCCTTCCTCGAAGTCACGGCGCCGATCATCGAAGCTCAAATCGTGGAGACGTTTATTATCAATCAAGTCAATCTTCAGTCGCTCATAGCCACCAAAGCCGCTCGTTGCGTCCATGCGGCGGGTGGCCGGGCTGTGGTGGACTTTGCCCTGCGGCGCGCCCACGGTATCGATGCGGGCATGAAAGTGGCCCGCGCAAGCTACCTTGCCGGTTTTACGGGAACGAGCAATGTAAGGGCCGGCCAAGAATATGGTATTCCCATCGTCGGAACCATGGCTCATTCCTTTGTCTCCAGTTTTGAACAGGAGATGGACGCTTTTCGCGCTTTTATAGCGAGCTTTCCGAATAATTCGATCCTGCTCATCGACACTTACGATACCCTCGCCGGCGCGCGCAAAGCGGTGGAGATCGCCAAGGAAATGGCGGCGAACGGCCAACGGCTTCAAGGCGTGCGAATCGACAGCGGCGATCTCAAAAAGTTGGCCATCGAAGTTCGAAGGATCTTCGATGAAGCCGGCCTGAAATCCGTCAAGATCATCGGCAGCGGCGGGTTGGATGAATTTGATCTCGCGGATTTCACGGTAGCCGATGTGCCTTACGACAGCTACGGAGTCGGAACCAAAATGGGTGTATCCGCCGACGCCCCCTGGTTTGACATAGCCTACAAGTTGGTCGAATACGGCGAGCGGCCCGTGTTGAAGCTCAGCACGGGCAAGGCCTCTTGGCCGGGCAAGAAGCAAGTGTTTCGAATGCGCGATGAGCGAGGCCAATTACAAAAGGACGTCATTGCGCCGCGCGCAGAAAACATCCCAGGCGCAGACCCGTTGCTGCACAAAGTCATGGCGAGTGGGAAAGTCGCTGTCCGCTGCCGGACCTTAGAAGAAATCAGGGACAATTTTATGGCCGAATTCAAAAGACTCCCCGACCCGATCAAGGCGATCCGGAACCCGGCCTCCTACCCCGTAGAAATTAGTCCACAGCTGACGAAACTGAGAGAAGAGGTCGGCCGCCAGTTGGGCGGACCGGAATGAGGAGCCCTGCGAGTTAAAAGTCAGAGAAGAAAAACAACAGAACCGCGGAGTAGAGATTCAAAGCTAAAACTTTATCACCGCAGCACCCCATGCGAATCCAGCGCCGAATGCATTCAATAGCACGATATCACCTGGGCGAATCCGGCCTTGCCGTTTCGCTTCATCCAATGCCACGGGGACCGAAGCTGCCGAAGTATTACCATACTTCTCTAAATTGACCACAACATTCTCCATCGGCACACCAAGCCGCTCCGCCAATGCAACAATGATTCTGCGATTGGCCTGATGGGGAATGATCAGCGAAACTTGATCGACACTGACTCCCGCCTCATCCAACGCCTGGCGGCTGATTTCTTCCATGGAGCGGACGGCAATTTTAAAGACTTCTTTGCCGTTCATCGTGATGGTGTGCTCGTTTCTCTCGACGGTTTCCGCCCGCGCTGGTTTGAGCGAACCGCCAGCGGGAACATAGAGCTGCTTGACGTACGAACCATCGGTCCGCAGCTTGGTGCTGAGAATTCCACGGCTACCGTTTTCTGAAGCGCCCAGCACCACCGCACCGGCGGCATCGCCGAAAAGGATACAGGTTGTGCGATCTTGCCAATTGAGTAAACGGCTCAGCGCATCGGAGCCCACCACCAGCGCCTTATTGGCTTTACCGGTTCGGATAAAAGAGTCCGCCACCGATATCGCATTGAGAAAGCCGGAGCACGCGGCGCCCACGTCAAACGAGAAAGCGCCCCGCGCGCCCAACATGTCTTCGAGCACGCACGCGGAACTGGGGAATGGGTAATCGGGCGTCACAGTACCCATGATGATGGCATCGAGATCATTGGCCTCCACGCCTGCATCTGCCAGCGCCCGCTGTGCCGCGCGATAAGCCATATCGGCATTGCCCTTTCCCTCTTCCAGCACCCGCCGCTCTCTGATGCCGGTGCGAACGGTGATCCACTCGTCGCTCGTGTCGACCATCTTTTCCAGATCTTCGTTCGTGATCACCTTGTTCGGCAGCTCCGAGCCAGTACCCAGGATAACGCTTCGCCGTTGCGCTCCGCTCATTCACCCCTCCTGAAAACCACACAAGCATTCGTCCCGCCGAAACCAAACGAGTTAGACAACACCACGCGAATGTCCGCTTTCCGGGCCTGATTCGGAGTATAGTCGAGATCGCACTGCGGGTCGCGATTCTCGTAATTAATCGTCGGTGGAATCATGCCGTGATCCAGCGCGAGGACCGAGAAAACTCCCTCGACCGCACCAGCGGCGCCCAGCAGATGGCCGGTCATCGATTTCGTCGAGCTCACCGCCAACTTAAACGCGTGCTCGCCAAAAACTTTCTTGATCGCCTGCGTCTCGTTGGCGTCATTGTACTCGGTCGATGTGCCGTGAGCATTGATGTAATCCACGTCGCTCGGCGCAATGCCCGCATCTTTCAAGGCCAATCTCATGCAGCGGGCCGCGCCCTCGCCTTCCGGTGCCGGCGCAGTCATGTGATACGCGTCGCCGTTGGCGCCGTAGCCGATGACCTCCGCATAGATCTTGGCACCTCTTTTGATCGCTCTCTCTCTTTCCTCAAGAATCAACACACCCGACCCTTCTGAAATAATGAAGCCGTTCCGCTCCTTGTCGAACGGACGGCTGGCCCGTTCCGGTTCGTCGTTCCGCGTGGATAACGCTTTCATGGCGGCGAAGCCGCCAACGCCGAGCGGTGTAATCGCCGACTCCGCTCCGCCGGCAAAGACCACCTCTTGCAATCCCCGACGAATGAGGTGAAAGGCTTCGCCGACGGCGTGAGTGCCCGACGCGCACGCGGACGTCGGAGTCCAATTGACGCCTTTTGCCCCATGACGAATGGCGATTTGTCCCGGCGCGAGATTTGAAATGACTTTTGGAATAAAGAAAGGCGAAATTCTCCGCGGTCCACCGTCGAGATAGGCTCGTTCCGTCGCCTCGATCGTATCGATGCCACACAATCCGACACCGATGATGACTCCCACACCTTCCGCTTCCTGCGGATCGACCTTCAAACCACCGTCGTCCGCGGCCATGGCAGCAGCCGCGATGCTGTACTGGATGAAGAGATCCATTTTTTTGATCTCTTTCGGTTCGATGAAATCTTCCGCGCGGAAGTCGGGCACTTGCCCGGCGATGCGCGAAGCGAACGCTTCAATATTGGGGAAGCGATCGATGGACCTGATGCCCGAACGGCCAGCGACCAGGGCTTCCCAGTTCTTTTGCACTCCGGTTCCTAGCGGTGTCACGAGTCCCAGTCCGGTTACTACAACTCTTCGTTCTTCAATTGCCACGATCCGTCTCCGTATATGGCGTTAATAGATAAAACAGTCGGAGGAATGGGTCAATAGGTTTCCGCGCTTAACGATACTTTTCGCGGACTTGCTCAATTCGCTGAATCAGCGGCTTTATGCTATCGCCGCCCGGCCTGAGGGTGTCTTGAGGATTCGTTTGTTGTTGCATGACTCGCAGCACCGCCGCGACAGAATTCCGCAGCGCCGTGAGATCGTATCCGCCTTCCAGCAAAAAGACGATTTTCCCATCCGCATGTTGATCGGCCAATTGGACCAGCAGCTCCGCCATGCCGGCAAATCCTTCCTCCGTAACACCCATTCCGCCGAGGGGGTCCCGCCGGTGAGGGTCAAACCCCGCAGAAACTAAAATCCACTCGGGCGCAAATTTTTTTGCCGCGGGGACGACGATGTCGTGAAAGACTCGAAGGTACTCCGCATCGGCGCAACCCGCCGGCAGCGGCACGTTAATGGTGTAGCCTTCCCCTTCCTTGATCCCCGTCTCCTCGACGGCGCCCGTGCCGGGGTAATACGGGTATTGATGCGTCGAAATGAAAAACACGGACGGATCATCATAGAAGGCGTCCTGAGTCCCGTTGCCGTGGTGCACGTCCCAGTCCATGATCAGGACGCGCTTCGCCGCGTGTGCTCGTTTAAGATACTGGGCGCCAATGGCAATGGTGTTGAACAGGCAAAACCCCATCGCTTGATTTCTCAGGGCGTGATGCCCTGGAGGCCGCACTAACGCAAATCCGTCTTGCGACTCGCGTGTGGCAACGGAATCCAGAAGCCGCAACAGGCCGCCCACCGCCAGCAACCCCACGCCAAAAGAATCTCGACAAGTGATGGTATCGCCGTCCAAGGCGTAGCGATTTTTCTGCGAGGTCGACTCCACGAGCGAAATATAATCGGACCCATGGCACGCCTCGATTTCCGCTCTCGTTGCCGCCTTGGGTGGCAAGAGCTGAAACCGCTGTTTATCGAGTTCGGCGGCGAAATCGAGCAGAACCTGGATACGCTCCGGTCGTTCCGGATGGAAGTCTCCGGGCGCGTGTTTCAAGTACTCGGCATCGACTACAACGGCCGTTTTACGCATAAATAAGCCTACCATCTAAGGCCGAAGGCTGCAAAACCACGCGCGGTCAACTTGCCAACCACAGAGAAATCGAATAGTTTACTTCCATGTTTGGCATCGGCATGCCGGAGCTGCTTTTGATTCTGGTCTTGGCGCTCATCGTCCTAGGTCCCAAAAAACTTCCCGAGCTCGCCCGCGCGTTGGGCAAAGGAATGGCTGAATTTCGCCGCGCCACGGATGAACTAAAAGAAGAATTCAAACAGATGGAGCACGAGATCGACTCGTCGCCGGAGGCCACTGTCAAAGACGATCCCCTTCTGGAAAAGCCCTCTGAAACAAATCCCCAACCGAATCCACCGAATCCACTCCCCCCGACAGAGCATAAGTGAATACCAGCCAAGGTAAAGGGCAACCGGCCGATGTCCAGATGCCTTTTACCTCCCATCTGGAAGAGCTTCGTTCTCGCCTGATCAAATCTTGTACCGCCGTCGGCATCGCCTTCTTTGGTTGCTTCGCAGTTTCTGAGCAAATCTTTGCCGTTCTGGCCGCGCCGCTCCGACGCGTAGAAGTCCACGGACTGACCCTCATTGGCGTCTCGGTGACCGAGGCATTTTTCACCAAGATGAAGGTTTCGTTTGTCGCGGCGATCATCGTCGCTTTGCCCGTGCTGCTTTGGCAGACTTGGCAGTTTGTCGCGCCGGGGCTTTATGAGCATGAAAAGCGTTATACCCGAAGCTTTGTCTTCTTTGGCTCGCTGTTCTTTCTGCTCGGCGCGGCGTTTTGTTACTACGTGGTGCTTCAGCTCGGCCTCGGTTTTCTGCTGCGAAGATACGAAGCCATCGGGGTGCAGCCCTTGATTCAGATCGGCGATTATCTCTCGCTGATTTCCCGCCTGGTCCTGGCCTTGGGTGTGATGTTCGAATTGCCGGTGCTTGCCTATTTTCTCTCCCGAGTCGGACTGATCGACCACCGCTTTTTAATCCGCCACATCCGCTATGCGGTGATTGGAATTGCTATCCTCGCCGCAGTTTTGACTCCACCGGACTTAGTCTCTCAGGCGTTATTCATGGTTCCGTTGAGTTT
>WNFW01000429.1_pt1 | contig 28532 bp, 26 predicted proteins | sample 5400131 | NCBI WGS metagenome assembly WNFW01 (sample SAMN13153362, study PRJNA577476) | soil metagenome | isolation source: 20 cm soil or saprolite under grassland replicate 1 | place: USA:California | collected 2016-06-15 | reverse complement strand
AGGTACTCGTTCACCGTGACGATGTGCACGCCCTCGCCGCCGAGCGCGTTCAGATAGGCCGGGAGCGTCGCCACCAGCGTCTTGCCCTCGCCGGTACGCATCTCGGAGATCATCCCCTTGTGCAGCACGATGCCGCCGATCAGCTGCACATCGAAGTGCCGCATCTGCAGCGTGCGCCGCGCCGCCTCGCGCACCACCGCGAACGCCTCGGGCAGCAGCTCATCGAGGGTCGCCCCCGCCTTCAGGCGCTGGCGGAACTCCTCGGTGCGCTCGCGCAACGCCTCGTCACTGAGCGCCTGGATCGCCGGCTCGAGCTGGTTGGCGGCGCGCACGGCGCGTGCATAGCCACGGACCAGCCGCTCATTGCGGCTGCCGAAAACGCGGGTGAGAAGTTGACGCAAGGCGTGACTCGTTGACCTGAAAACAGCTTTACCGACAAGCACTTATCGCGCATGCCGGGCTTTGAAAGCGGCGTATTGTACCCAAATAGACGCAGCGGACGCCCAATTGGTTCGTGGGCGCGGGAATTCAGGCGCGGGGATTCAACGGCGGAGCGGTGGGAAGCCCGCGCGGGCGCGCGGTGCGCGATCAGCGACCGACGAAGGACAGGGGATCGACCTGGCGGCCGTTACGCAGCACCTCGAAGTGCACGTGCGGCCCGGTCGAGCGGCCGGTCGAGCCCATGAGCGCCACGGCTTCGCCGCGCTTCACCATCTCACCGACGGCGACCAGCGTGCGCTGGTTGTGCGCGTAGCGGGTGACGTAGCCGTCGCCGTGGTTGATCTCGATGAGCCTGCCGAACCCGGAGCGCTCACCGGCCCAGGTGACCACGCCCGCCGCGACCGCGACCACCTTGTCGCCGACGGAGCCGGCGAAATCCACGCCCTTGTGGAACGCCTCGCGGCCATCGAAGGGGTCGGCACGCTCGCCGAAGTAGGAGGAAATGAAGCCGCGCGTGACCGGGCGGCCGGCGGGGTGGATCTGCTCTTTCAGCTCGCGCGCGAGGATCACGTTCTCCAGCGCCGCGAGCTGCGAATCGCGCAGGTCCACGCGCTGCTCGAGTCGGGCGAGCATGGCCGTGAGGTCCGGGATCTGGGCGCTCACTCCCTCGCCTCCGCCTTCCGGGCCGCCGGTGGGCGGCTCGAGCTCGAAATTGAACTCGTGGCTGTCGATGTCCGCCATCTCGGTGAGGCGCTTGCCGAGCGCATCGAGGCGGATGATGTGCGCGTTCACCTTGCCCAGGCGCATGGCCATCGCGTCCACCCGCAACTGCAGCTGCTGCCGCAGCTCGCCGATCTGGCGCTTCTGCTCGGCCAGCAGGCCGCTGAAGCTCAGCGTGTCACCGAGCGCCCCGCTGTGGGCGCCGCGACCGAACTGCAGACCGAGCGCGAAGGCGCTGCCGAGGACCGCGAGCGCGAGGGCGCCGACCAGACTCAAGGTCAGCGGGTGGGCGAGATTCAGCTGTCGCGCCCGACCCTCACGCCTGGAAAGGAAAATGACGTTCATGCCGTGCGTTCCCTCAAGGCCCCCGTGAACAGGCGACGCCGCTCGGGTGTACGAGCCATGTCCGGGCGTGAACCGCCCTGTTGTGCGTCAAAAACCCTGTACGATGCTGGCAACCCCGCTGTCATGGCTCCTCGCTTTAGACCGGTGGCTTTGCGTCCCCGCTTTTCAGCGGGTTTGCCCGAAAATGCAGCAAGGGCAATATGCCGAAGAACATCTCTCGAAACAAGCGTGGCAGGCCGGCAGTGAGGACTGCAGCAGGTCCGCGGCCGACGCGGCTTCATTCTGTTAAGGAGCTGCTGCGGCGCAGCGCGCCGGCCTTGACGCGCGTCACAGATCAGGCCGCGCGAGCGGTTTTCTGGAGCGAGGCGCGTCTGCGGCGTCGTCGAGCGCGACGGCACGCTGGTGATTTCTGCCGCCTCCGCCGCCTGGTGCGCGCGGCTGCGCTACGCGCTGCAGGAGCTGGATCCGCAGATCCGCGCCGCCGCCCCGCAACTCACCGCCATCGCCGTGCGCGTGCAGCCCCGCAACTGAGCGCTGGCCGCCTTCTTTTCAAAATGGCGACTCAACCGCCATATGAGACTCGTAATTAACCCCGCGGTGGATGCAGCGCGGGGGCCTCGATGTAGGAGATCGGCGCGTCCGCGTAGCGCTCGAACACCACTTCTTCCCAGGTCGAGGTGTCCGCCAGCAGTGAGCGCAGCAGCTTGTTGTTGAGCGCGTGCCCGGATTTGTGGCCGCTGAACTCGCCGATGAGGCTGTGGCCGAGCAGATACAGATCCCCGATGGCATCGAGGATCTTGTGCTTGACGAACTCGTCCTCGTAACGCAGCCCGTCCTCGTTCAGCACGCGAAAGTCATCCAGCACGATCGCGTTGTCCAGACTCCCCCCGAGCGCAAGGTTGCGCGAGCGCAGAGTCTCCAGATCGCGCATGAAACCGAAGGTGCGCGCGCGACTCACCTCCTTGAGAAACGAGGTGGTCGAGAAATCCATCGAGGCGCGCTGCGAGCGGCGCTTGAAGATCGGATGGTTGAACTCGATCTCGAAGTTCACCTTGAAGCCGTCGAACGGGTCGAACTGCGCCCACTTGTCGCCGTCCTCGACACGCAGCCGCTTCTTCACGCGCATGAAGCGCTTCGGGTGGTGCTGCTCCTCGATGCCCGCTGACTGCAGCAGGAACACGAACGGGCCAGCGCTGCCGTCCATGATCGGCACTTCCGCGGCCGACAGCTCCACGATCGCGTTGTCGATCCCCAGCCCCGCGAACGCCGACAGCAGGTGCTCGACGGTCGAGACGCGCGACTCACCGGTGCCGAGCGTCGTGCCGAGCATGGTGTCGCCGACGTTCTCCGCGTGGGCGCGGATGTCCACCGGGATCGGCAGGTCCGTGCGCCGGAAAACGATGCCCGCGTCAGGCCCTGCCGGGCGCAAGGTCATCAGGACCTTCTTGCCCGTGTGCAGGCCGACACCGGTGGCGCGAATCGAGTTTTTGAGCGTCCGTTGTCCGACCATGCGTACTGCTTTGACCGACCCTCCGCGTGCCGCGGGTGAGCGGCGCGTCGCGCGCGCCGTCAGGAGGGACCCGGCGGACGGCGTACCCTCCCTTGGGCGCCTTATGTAAGGCGCGCTACCGTATCACATCAATCGGCCTGCCGCCGCAGGAAAGCCGGGATGTCCAGCAGATCCTCCGAGTCGGTGGCCGCTCGCAGCCCATCCCCGACCGCCCGCTGCCGCTGGACGGTGGGCTTGTCGAGCGCCGCGTAGTCGCTGCTGGAGAGTGGGCGGCGCACCATGCGCATCGGCGGCTCGGCGCGCACGTCGCGCTGCTCGCGCACCAGCGCCTCGCGCTCGCGCGGGGAAGTCAGCGGCGAGCGCACTGCAGCAGCGGGCCGACCCAAGCCGGTCGCCACCACCGTGACGCGCACCTGATTGTCCAGCTCCGGGTCGATGACCGTACCGATCACCACCGTGGCGTCGTCGGAGGCGAACTGCTTCACGATCTGGCCGACCTCCTGGAATTCACCGATCGAGAGGTCCATGCCCGCGCTGACGTTGACCAGGATCCCATGCGCCCCGGCGAGGTTGATGTCCTCGAGCAACGGTGAGGATACGGCCGCCTCGGCCGCCGCGCGTGCCCGGCCTTCGCCGCTGGCCGCGCCCGATCCCATCATCGCCATGCCGGTCTCCCCCATCACGGTGCGCACGTCGGCGAAGTCGACGTTGATGAGACCGGGGCGGGTGATGAGCTCGGCGATGCCCTGCACCGCGCCCTGCAACACCTGGTTCGCCGCCTTGAAGGCATCCAGGAGCGTCGTCTGCGGACCCAACACCGTCAACAGCTTCTGGTTAGGAATTGTAATGAGCGAGTCGCAGAACTTGGACAGCTCACCGATGCCGTGGTCGGCGACGCAGGCGCGCTTGTTGCCCTCCATCTCGAAGGGCTTGGTCACGACCGCGACGGTGAGTATGCCCAGCTCATGCGCCACCTGTGCGACCACGGGAGCAGCTCCCGTGCCGGTGCCGCCGCCCATGCCGGCGGTGATGAACAACATGTCGCAGCCCTCGACCAGCTCGACGATGCGGTCGCGGTCCTCCATGGCCGCCGAGCGGCCGATTTCCGGGTCGGCGCCCGCGCCCAGTCCCTTGGTGATGTTGCAGCCGATCTGCAGCGCGGTCTTCACCTTGGCGTGCTTGAGGGCCTGCGAGTCGGTGTTGATGCACATGAACTCCACGCCGTCGATGCCGGCCGTGACCATGTGGGCCACGGCGTTGCCGCCGCCGCCACCTACGCCGATCACCTTGATGACGGCGCTCTGGCTATATGCATCCATCAGTTCAAACATGGCTATCGCTCCTTACACGAATACAAACGGTTGGTTGGGAGTCGTTCATCGCTCTGTCAGCTTCAATCGCTCTGTCAGCTTCAAAAGTTGCCCTGGAACCAGGAGCGCATGCGGTCGAACACCGACTTGGCGTTCCCGCCCAGGGAGTGCCCGCGATGCGCGGGCCGAACGTTGTCACGCGCGTAGAGCAGCAGCCCCACGCCGGTGGAGAAAATCGGGTTGCGCACCACGTCGGAAAGACCCTGCACGGCCTGCGGGACCCCTAAGCGCACCGGCACGTGGAACACTTCCTCGGCGAGCTCGATCGCGCCTTCCATCTTGGCGCTGCCGCCGGTGAGCACGATGCCGGCGGCGATCACTTCCTCGAAGCCGCTGCGCCGCAGCTCCTCGCGCACCAGGCCAAAGAGCTCCTCGTAGCGCGGCTCGACGATCTCGGCGAGCGTCTGGCGCGCCAGGCGGCGGGCGGGGCGCTCGCCGACGCTCGGCACCTCGATGCTCTCGTCGGGGTTGGCGAGCTGCGAGAGCGCGCAGGCGTAGCGGATCTTGATGTCCTCGGCGTACTGGGTCGGCGTGCGCATCGAGACCGCGATGTCGTTGGTCACCTGGTCGCCGGCGATCGGAATGACCGCCGTATGGCGGATCGCCCCATTGGCGAACACCGCCAGATCCGTGGTGCCGCCGCCGATGTCGACCAGGCACACGCCGAGCTCCTTCTCGTCCTCGGTGAGGACCGCGAAGCTCGAGGCGAGCTGCTCGAGCACCACGTCGTCGACTTCCAGCCCGCAGCGCTGGATGCACTTCTCGATGTTCTGCGCGGCGCTGTCGGCGCCGGTGACGATGTGCACCTTGGCCTCGAGGCGCACGCCCGACATGCCGATCGGGTCGCGGATGCCCTCCTGGCCGTCGACCAGGAACTCCTGCGGCAGCACGTGCAGGATCTTCTGGTCCGCGGGAATGGCCACGGCCTTGGCGGCATCGATCACGTGCTCGACGTCGCCGTGCGTGACCTCCTTGTCGCGCACGCCCACCACGCCGTGGGAGTTCAGGCTCCGTACGTGGCTGCCGGCGATGCCGGCGAACACCGAGTGGATCTCGCACCCGGCCATGAGCTCGGCTTCCTCCACCGCCCGCTGGATGGACTGCACCGTGGACTCGATGTTGACCACCACGCCCTTCTTCAGTCCGCGCGAGGGTTGCGAGCCCAGGCCCAGCAGCTCGATCGAGCCGTCGAGCCCCACCTCTCCCACCAGCGCCACCACCTTGGAGGTGCCGATGTCGAGCCCGACGATCAGATTTCTCTCGGCACGCTTAAGCATCGTGGCCACCGTCGCGGCCGGCGGCGCGGGCGGCAGCGCCGCGCCAGCCGATGGCAAAGCCGTTTGTGTAACGCATATCCACGTAGGCGATGTCCTCGGCGCGCTGGGTGACGAGCTTCAGCGCGGTGTTCATGAATTTCTCGAAGCGCTCGTCCACCTGGCGCCTTCCGAGGCGCACGGTGACGCCGTTGGCCAGATCGAATTCCCAGGCGCCGCGTGCATCCAGGCGCATCGCCGTGAGGCGCAGGCCCGCCTGCGACAGGCGCCCCTCCGCGGCCAGATAGCGCTGCGCCACGAGCGACTCCTTGCCCTCGGGGCCGGTGAGCTGCGCGAGCTCCGGCGGAATGTGCCGCTGGTCGGAGTCGAACAGCTCGCCACGGGTGTTGATGAGCCCCTTCTCGCCCCAGCGCGCCGCGGCGGTCTGCTCGATGACCAGCACGTTCAGGCCCCGGGGCCAGGCGCGCTGCACGCTCACCGCATCCACCCACGGCAGCGTGTGGATGGCGCGGCGCACCGCGGCGAGGTCCACCGACAGCAGGCCCGCGCCGTGCACCTTCTCCTTCACGACCCGCTCGACGTCCACCGGCGCCACGCGCTGGAAGCGCCCCTCCACCGCCACCGTCTCGATGGGTTGATCGAATGCCCACGACACCGCGCACCCCGCCGCCGCCATCCCCGCCAGCGCGAGCACCCACAGCCCGAGGGAGCGCCAGTTGGTCGCGGGTAGCCGCGCTCGCGCTTCCGAGGGTCTGCGACGGTTCTTGGGGCGGCCTAACATGAGCTACACCGGGGACCTGGGACTTGGGGCGGGCCGGCGGGTGAAGCTGGTCTCGAGCACGCGCCACACGAGCTCCTCGAAATCGACCTCGATGGCGCGCGCCGCCATCGGCACCAGGCTGTGGCTGGTCATGCCCGGAACGGTGTTGATCTCCAGCAGCAGCGGCCTTCCGGCGGCATCCATCATGAAGTCCGCCCGTCCCCAGCCCGAAGCGCCGGCGGCCTCGAATGCGGCGAGCGCCAGACTCGCGAGGTGCTCCTCGGCGCTCCTCGAAAGGCCGGACGGGCAGAAGTAGCGCGTGTCGTCGCGGAAATACTTGGCCTCGTAGTCGTAGAAGGTCCGCGGCGTCTCGATGCGGATCGAGGGGAGCGCGCGCTCCTGCAGGATCGCCACGGTGTACTCAGGTCCCGCGATCCACGCCTCCGCAAACACCAGCGTCTCGAGCCGTGCGGCGAGCGCATAGGCGGCGGGCAGATCCGCGGCGCGCTCGACCTTGCTCATGCCGACGCTCGAGCCCTGGGTGGCGGGCTTCACGATCAGCGGCAGCTTGAGGCGCTCGAGCGCCGCCTCGAAATCCTGCGCCCCGCAGAGCACCACGAAGTCCGCGGTCGCAACCCCCACCGCCCGTGCCAGGCGCTTGGTGCGCAGCTTGTCCATGCCGATGGCCGAGCCCATCACCCCGCTCCCGGTATAGGGGACGCCCAGGTATTCGAGCGCGCCCTGCAGCGTGCCGTCCTCCCCTCCCGGACCGTGCAGCGCGATCCACACGCGCTCGAAGCCCCGGGCGATGAGATCCGAGAGCGGCGCATCGCGCGGATCGAAGGCGTGCGCGTCCACGCCGCGGCGCTTGAGCGCCTCCAGCACCGCGTTGCCCGAGAGGAGCGAGATCTCGCGCTCGCTGGAGTCGCCGCCGAACAGCACCGCCACGCGGCCGAACTCCCCCGCCGCGGTGGCGCGGCGCAGCTGGCGCGGTTCGTAGCTCAGGCGCATGGCTTACGGCACTCCCACGATCCGTACCTCGGGCTGCAGCGCGACCCCGTGCACGCGCTCGACCGTGTCGCGCACGTGCGCGATCAGGCGCTCCAGGTCCGCGGCGCTCGCCTGGCCGTGATTGATGATGAAATTCGCATGCTTCTGCGACACCGAGGCATCGCCGATGCGAAATCCCTTCAGCCCCGCGCCCTCGATGAGGCGCGCGGCGTGATCGCCCGGCGGGTTGGTGAACACCGAGCCGCAGCTCCACTCCCCGATCGGCTGCGACGCGCGGCGTTGCTCGAGGAGCGCCCGCACCTCGCCCTCGTGCGCGCCCGGACGGCGCTCGAAGCGCAAGCTCGCGGCGATGAACCATTCCTCGGGCGCGGGCGCGATGACCTGGCGGTAGCTGACGCGGTACTCGCCGGATGCGCGCTGGTGCGTCTCGCCGCCGCGGTCGATGGTTTCCACGGTGAGCACGTGGCGCCAGGTTTCCCCGCCAAAGGCGCCGGCGTTCATCGCCAGGGCGCCGCCGAGGGTTCCGGGAATGCCGGCGAAGAATTCCGCAGGCCCGAGTCCCCACTTGATGCACTGCCGGGCGATGCGTGCACAGGCGACGCCGGCCTCAACCTGCACCGTGGTGTCGTCGACGCGCGTCAGGGCATCGAGGCCGTGCGTGCTGATGACGATCCCCTTGAGGCCCCCGTCACGCACCAGCAGGTTGCTGCCGAGGCCGATGAAGTGGATCGGCACCGCGGCGGGCAGCGTGCGCAGGAACGCCGCCAGCTCGGCGCGGTCGCGCGGATTGAAGAACACCTCCGCCGGTCCTCCCACATGCCAGGAGGTGTGGCGGCTCAGGGGCTCATCGCGCTGCACGCGCACCAGGAATTGCGGGGCCACGGCGAGCGTCACGACGAGCTCCCCGGCGGCAGCAGGGCCGCGAGCGCCCCGGGAAGCGCGTGCGCCACGGCGCTGATGTTGCCCGCGCCCATGGCGAGGATGACGTCGCCATCGCGGATCACGTCCTTGAGCGAGCCGGCGAGCTCCTCGACCTTCTCGACGAACAACGGCTCGAGCTGTCCGCGGCTGCGCACCGCGCGGCAGATGGCGCGGCCGTCGGCGCCGGGGATCGCGGTCTCGCCCGCGGCGTAGACCTCGGTCACGCACAGGGCGTCGGCGCCCGAGAGCGCCTTGCCGAAATCATCGATCAGGTCGCGGGTGCGCGTGTAGCGGTGCGGCTGAAACGCGAGCAGCACACGCCGCCCGGGGTAGCCCTGGCGCACCGCTTCCAGCGTCACGGCCACCTCGGTGGGGTGATGGGCGTAGTCATCGACGATGCTGACACGGCCCACGGCGGTGAGCACGTCGCCGATGTGCTGCAGCCGCCGGTCGATGCCCTGGAAGGCGGTGAGCGCGCGCAGGATCGCCTCATCGGCGATGTCGAGCTCGGTGGCGACCGCGATCGCCGCGAGCGCGTTACGCACGTTGTGCACGCCGGCAAGATTCACCGTCACGGCGAGCGGCGCCGCTGCGGCTCGCCTGACGTCGAAATGCGTCTGCAACCCCGCGGGGCGCAGGTTCTCGCCCCGCACGTCCGCCCCCGACTCGAGGCCGTAGGAGAGGATCGGGCGCCCGACTTCCTGCAGGATGCTGCGCAGGTGCTCGTCGTCCGCGCACAGCACCGCCAGGCCGTAGAACGGCAGGTTGTGCAGGAAGTCGACGAAGCTCTGCTTGAGGAGCCCGAAGTCCCCGCCGTGGGTGCTCAGGTGATCGGTGTCGATGTTGGTGACGATCGCAATCAGCGGCTGCAGGTGCGTGAACGAGGCGTCGCTCTCATCGGCCTCGGCGACCAGGTAGCGCCCGGCGCCCAGGCGCGCGTTGCTGGCGGCGCTCTTGAGGCGCCCGCCGATGACGTAGGTCGGGTCCTCGCCGCCTTCGGAGAGGATGCTGGCGATGAGGCTGGTGGTGGTGGTCTTGCCGTGCGTGCCGGCGACCGCGATCGAATAGCGGAAGCGCATGAGCTCGGCGAGCATCTCGGCGCGCGCCACCACCGGGATGCGCGCCGCGAGCGCCGCCCGCAGCTCAGGGTTGTCGCGCGCCACCGCGGCCGAGGCGACCACCACATCGGCGCCGGCGATGTTGGCGGCCGCGTGACCGATGCTGACGCGTGCGCCGAGCCCCGCGAGCCATTGCGTCACGGTGCTGGTGCGCAGGTCCGAGCCCTGGACCCGGTAGCCGAGATTCAGCAGCACCTCGGCGATGCCGCTCATGCCGCTGCCGCCGATGCCGACGAAGTGGATGGTGTTGATACGGCGCATGCGGTCGCGCCGGTCGGGCGTGACGCGACGCTCGACGCTCACGCGCTCGGGCAACGTGCGCCGCTCCCCGCTCATGCAGCCCTCCGCGCCAGCTCCAGGCACGAGGCGGCGAGCTCATCCGCGGCGCGCGGCTTGGCGAGCAGGCGTGCCCGCTCGGCCATGGCGAGCAGCTTGCCGCGGCCGGCGCACAGGCGCTGCAGCTCGGCGGCGAGGCGCTCGGCGGTGAGCTCGCGGTCGGGTATCACCACCGCGGCGCCCTCGCGCACCAGGTACTGCGCGTTGTACGCCTGATGATCGTCCACGCTTCCCGGGAAGGGCACGAGGATCGCGGCCACGCCCACCGCGGCGAGCTCGGAGACGGTGAGCGCGCCGGCGCGGCAGATCACCAGGTCCGCCCAGCCGTACGCCTCGCTCATGTCCTCGATGAACGGACGCACATCCGCGCGCACCCCCGCCTGGACATAGCTGGCGCGCCCGGCGTCGAGCCAGCGCTCGCCGGCCTGATGACGCACGTCGAAGACGAGTGAGCCCGCCACGCGCTTCAGCGCAAAGGGCACGACGGCATTGAGCCGCGTGGCACCCTGGCTGCCGCCGATCACCAGGATCCGCACCGGACCTGAGCGCCCGGCGAAGCGCTGCGCGGGCGGCGGCACGGCGCTGATATCGGCCCGCACCGGGTTGCCGATGAGGCGCGCCTGCACGCCCTGTCCGAAGCTGCCCGGAAAGGCTTCCAGCACCTGGCGCGCCAGGTGCGCCAGAACGCGGTTGGTGAAGCCGGCGACGGCGTTCTGCTCATGAATGAGCAGCGGCCGGCGCGTGAGCCAGGCGGCAAGCCCGCCGGGACCGGTCACGAAGCCTCCCAGACCGACCACGACCAGCGGTCGGTGGCGCCGCATGACGCGCAGCGCCTGGACGAGGGCCACACCTAAGCGAAAGGGCGCGGCCAGCCAGGTGAGCAGGCCCTTGCCGCGCAACCCGCCGACCGACAGCCGCTCGATCGGAATGCCCTCGGCCGGAATGACGCGCGACTCGAGTCCCCGCGCCGTGCCGAGCCAGATGACCGGCAGGGACTGCTCGCGCAGCAGGCGCGCCAGCGCCAGCGCCGGGAAGACGTGTCCACCGGTGCCGCCGGCCATGATGAGGATCGGCCGGCTCATGAGGCGCCTCGCACGGTGGCCGAGCCGCGTTGCTCGCGCAGCGCCTCGTGATACACGCGCAATACCAGTCCCACCCACGCGAGCCCCACGACCAGGCTCGAGCGGCCGTAGCTCATCAGCGGCAGCGTCAGGCCCTTGGTCGGCAACACGCCCATGTTGACGCCGACGTTGATGAAGGCCTGGATGCCGACCCACAGGCCAAAGCCCGCCGCCAGGAGGCTCGGGAACTTCAGGCCCGCCTGCGAGGCGAGTCGCGCGATGTAGAAGCTGCGCCAGACGAGAGCCAGGAACAGGCAGAGCGTGAGCGTCACCCCGAGCAGCCCCAGCTCCTCGGCCAGCACCGCGAACAGGAAGTCGGTGTGCGCTTCCGGCAGATAGAACAGCTTCTGCACGCTGTCGCCCAGTCCCACGCCCAACCACTGGCCGCGGCCGATGGCAATCAGCGACTGCGTCAGCTGGAAGCCGCTGTTGAAGGGGTCCGCCCACGGATCGAGAAACGCGGTCAGGCGGCGCAGCCGATAGCTGGCGCTGACCGCGAGCACCGCAAAGCCCCCCGCCGCGATCGCGGTCGTGGCGATCACGTAGCGCAGCCGCGCGCCGGCCAGGAACAACAGCGCAAAGCCGGTGGCGAACAGCACGGTGGCGGCGCCGAAGTCCGGCTCGAGCAGCAGCAGGGCGCTCACACCGCACAGCAGCCCCAGCGGCTTGAGAGCTCCGGCGAGGGACTCGCGCAGCTGCGTCTCGCGGCGCACGGCGTAGCTGGCGAGGTACACCAGCACCAGCACGCGCGAGAGCTCCGAGACCTGGAAGTTGACCCCGGCGAGGTGCAGCCAGCGCCGGCTCCCGTTGACCGCGTGCCCGAGCCCGGGAATGAGCACCAGAGCCAACAGGCCGATCGCGAGCGCCAGCAGCGCCACGCCGGCGCGCTCGAGCAGCGCCGTGGGGACCGAGAACATGAGCGCGCCACAGCAAGCGCCGATGAGCGTCAGCAGCAGCTGGCGCTCGAGGTAGTAGAACGGCTGCCCGGTGTCCTGGCTGGCGATCGACACCGAGGCGGAGGTCACCATCACGAGCCCCAGCAGCACGATGCCGAGCACGAGCGCCAGGGTCACCGCATCGAGGTGCACGCCGCCGCTCCTGGCGCTGGAGCGCGCGAATCCCAGCAGCGCGGCATGGGTGGGCGCGCTCATGCCGCGAGCTCCTGCACCGCCTGCGTGAACACCGCGCCGCGATGGCCGTAGTCGCGGAACATGTCCAGGCTCGCGCACGCCGGCGACAGCAGCACGGTGTCGCCGGGAAGCGCGGCGCGCGCGGCCGAGCGCACCGCTTCGGGGAGCGTCGCGCAGGTCTCGAGCGTGCACACGCCCGCGAGTGCGCGCGCGATCAGCGCGGCGTCGCGGCCAATGAGCACCGCATGGCGCACCTTGCCGCGAAAGGCCGCCGCCAGAGGTGCGAAGTCCTGGTTCTTGCCCTCGCCACCGGCGATCATCACCAGCGGCCCCGCCATGCCGGCGACCGCGGCGAGCGTGGCGCCGACGTTGGTCCCCTTGGAGTCGTTGATGTAGGTGACGCCGTGCACGTCGGCCACCCATTGCGAGCGGTGCGGGAGCCCGGCGAATGCGGCGAGCTCCGCCAGCATCGCTGGCTGCGGGAGCGAGAGCGCCTCGCCGAGGGCGAGCGCGGCGAGCGCGTTGGCGGCATTGTGAAGCCCCCTGATCTTCATGGCCGACACCGGCATGAGGGGCGCACCAAGGCGTGTCAGCCACCATTCGCGCTCGTGCATGGCCACCGCGTAGTCGGCGCCGATGGCGGCGCGCAGCGAAAAGCCCAGGGTGCGCGAGGCCGCGCGCGGCATGGCCATCACCAGCGGATCATCGAGATTGATCACCGCGGTGTCGCAGCGGGCGAAAATACGCGCCTTGGCGGCGGCATAGCTCGCCACGCTCGCGTAGCGGTCGAGGTGATCGGGGCTGACGTTCAGGACCGTCGCGGCGCGGCAGTACAGTGTGGCCGTGGTCTCGAGCTGAAAGCTCGACAGCTCCAGCACGTACAGCTCGGTGCCCTGGGTGAGCAGATCGAGCGCCGGCTCGCCCAGGTTGCCGCCGGCGCGCACGCGCACCCCGGCGCGCTGCGCCATGCGCGCCACCAGTGTGGTGACGGTGCTCTTGCCGTTGGTGCCGGTGATGCCGACCACCGGTGCATCGACCGCGCGCGCGAACAGCTCGATGTCGCCCACGATCGTGAGCCCGCGCCGGCGCGCCTCGGCGAAGAACGGCTCGGCGAGCGACACCCCGGGGGATGCGACCACGCACACCGCGCCCTCGAGGAGCCCCGCATCGAGCCCGCCGCTGCGCACCGTGATGAGCGCATCGAGCGCGCGCAGGGCGGGAAGCTGCGGGGGCGCCGTGCGTGTATCGGTCACCGCGAGGCGCCAGCCGCGCAGCCGCAGATGCCGCGCGCACGACAGCCCGGTGGCGCCCAAGCCCACGATCACGGCGTACGGTGCGTTGGTGGTGTCGGCGCTCATCGCAGTTTCAGCGTCGCAAGACCTGCGAGCACCAGCAGCAGCGAGATGATCCAGAAACGCACGATCACCTTCGGCTCCGGCCAGCCCTTGAGCTCGAAGTGGTGGTGGATGGGCGCCATCCTGAAGATGCGCTTGCCGGTGAGCTTGAAGGAGGCGACCTGCAGGATGACGGAAGCGGTCTCGAGCACGAACACCCCGCTCATCACCAGCACGACCAGCTCCTGGCGCACGATCACCGCCAGCACCCCGATGGCCGCTCCGATCGCCAGCGCCCCGACGTCCCCCATGAACACCTGGGCCGGATAGGAGTTGAACCACAGGAACCCGAGGCCCGCCCCCGCGAGCGAGGCGCAGAAGATCAACAGCTCGCCCGCGCCGCGGATGTCGGGAATCTGCAGGTAGTGGGCGAACACCGCATTGCCGCTGGCGTAGGCGAAGATCCCGAGCGCCGAGCTCACCAGCGCCGCCGGCATGATCGCCAGCCCGTCGAGCCCGTCGGTGAGATTCACGGCGTTGCTCATGCCGACGATCATCAGATAGGAGAGCACGATGAAGCCGAAGGCCGAGAGCGGCGCGTGAAAGGTCTTGAAGAACGGCAGAAACAGCGTGGTCTCCGCCGGCTCGGTGGCGGTGTAGTAGAGCGTCGCGGCGGTGGCGAGCCCGGCCACCGATTGCCAGAAATACTTCCAGCGCGGCACCAGGCCCCTGGGGTTGCGCACCATGAGCTTCAGGTAGTCGTCGTAGAAGCCGATGAGGCCGAAGGCGAAGGTGACGCCGAGCACCGTCCAGACGAGGCGATTCGACAGCTCGGCCCACAACAGCGTGCTGGCGAGCGTAGTCACGAGGATCAGCGTGCCACCCATGGTCGGGGTGCCGGCCTTCAGCAGGTGAGTGGGCGGGCCGTCGTCGCGCACCACCTGCCCGATCTGACCGCGCACCAGGTGCCTGATCAGCGACGGACCGACGAGCAGCGACAGGCCGAGCGCCGAGGCGGTGGCGAGGATCGCCCGGAACGTCAGGTACGCGAACACATGCGCACCCGGGATGCGGGCGGGGAGCTGCTGTGTGATCCAGTAGAGCATTCAATGTCCGCCCGTGGCAGAGGGGTCGGCGGTGAGCGCATCCACCACGCGCTCCAGGCGGTTCATGCGCGAGCCCTTGATGAGGAGGCGCACCTGCGGCCCCGCCCGGCCGAGCTCCGCGCTGAGCGCGGCGGTGAGCGCGGCGGCGTCGGCAAACCAGTGCGCGCCCGCACCGAAGCTGTCGACCGCGCGCGCCGCGAGCGCACCGGTTGCATACAGGCGCTCGACGCCGTGTGCGCGCGCGAATTCGCCGATCTCGCTGTGCGCACTTTCCGCGAACTCGCCGAGCTCCGCCATGTCGCCCAGCACCAGCCACCTGCGGCCCGCGAGCGAGCCGAGCACCTCGATGGCGGCCCGCACCGAGCTGGGATTGGCGTTGTAGGAGTCGTCGATGAGCCAGGCGCCGCTCGCGCCCTGCTTGAACTGCAGCCGCCCGGGAACCGCGCGCACCGCGGCCAGACCCGCCGCGATGTGCTCGAGGCTGGCGCCGGCGCTGGCCGCGGCGGCGGCGGCGGCGAGCGCGTTGGCGACGTTGTGGGCGCCGCCCACCGCGAGTTGAATCGCGGCGCTGCCGGAGGGGGCGGTGAGCCGGAAGTGGGTGCGGAACCCCGCGGAGCCCACCGCGGTGTGCAGCTCGCTCGCGCTGAAGTCCGCCGGCTCGCGCACCCCGAAGCTGACCACGCGCGCCGGGGTGAGCGCGCGCCACAGGCCCGCGAACTCGTCGTCCGCATTGATGACGGCGGTGGCCTCGGCGGTGAGGCCGGCGACCATTTCGCCCTCGGCGCGCGCCACCGCTTCGAGGCTGCCGAAGCCCTCGAGGTGCTCGGCTCCGGCATTGGTGATCATGCCGATGGTGGGGCGCGCGATGGCGACCAGGGCGGCGACTTCGCCGGAGCGATTGGCGCCCATTTCCACCACCGCAAAGCGATGCGCGGGCGTGAGGCGCAGCAGCGTCAGCGGCACGCCGATGTGGTTGTTGAGATTGCCGCGGGTGGCCAGACAGCTGCCGGCCTCCCCGAGGATCGCGGCCGTCATTTCCTTGGCGGTGGTCTTGCCGTTGCTGCCCGCCACGCCCACCAGTGGGCCGCGAAAATGCGCGCGCCAGGCCCGCGCGGCGCGCTCGAGCGCCGCCTGGGTATCGGGCACGATGATCTGCGCCAGCTTCACCGGCCGCTCGGCATCGACCAGCGCGCCGGCGGCCCCAAGGGCGAGCGCCGCGCCGAGGAAGTCGTGGCCGTCGAACCTCGGCCCCTTGAGCGCTATGAACAGCTGTTGGGCGGTGAGCGTGCGCGAGTCGCTCACCACGTCGGTGTACGCGGCGTCGGCCCCGGACAGCCGGCCGCCGCAGGCGCGCGCAAACTCCGCCAGCGTGCGCTTCATGCCGGCAGCCTCGCGAGCTCGGCGCTGACCACCGCCTGGTCGCGGAACGCGCGCCGCACGCCGCCGTGGATCTGATACTCCTCGTGCCCCTTGCCGGCGATCAGCACCACGTCCTCGGGGCCCGAGCGCTGCAGGGCCATGCGGATGGCGAGCCCGCGGTCGTGCTCGATCACGAGCGGCGCGCGCTGCGGCACACCGGCGACGATGTCCGCGACGATCCGCGCCGCGTCTTCGCCGCGCGGGTTGTCGTCGGTCACGATGAGGTCGTCGGCGAGCTCGGCCGCGACCTTGCCCATGAGCGGGCGCTTGCCGGCGTCGCGCTCGCCGCCACAGCCGAACACCACCCGCAGCTGTCCGCGGCAGTGCAGGCGCGCCGCGCGCAGCGCGTTGGCGAGCGCATCGGGGGTATGGGCGTAGTCCACGATGGCGAGCGGCGTGCGCCCGCGCCCGCCGAACATCTCCATGCGCCCGCTCGCCGCCCGGCTCGCCGACAGCGCGCGCGCCGCCTCGTCGAGCGGGATGTTCCAGGCGAGCAGCACCGCCAGCACCGTGAGCGCGTTGTCGACGTTGAACTCGCCCATCAGGCGCAGCGGCAGCCGCGCGGCCCCGAAGCTCGACTGCACCTCGACGAGCAGTCCGCCCGGATCGGGTGTGACGCGCGCGGCGCGCACGAACTGCACACCGCGCGGCAGCGCCGCTGCAGTGCGCGTGGTGACGGTGAGGCTGGCCGTGGAGCCCTCCTCGGCCAGACGCGCCCCGAACGGATCATCGACATTGATGACCCGGTGGGCGAGCCCGGGTAAGGCGAGGAGGCGCGCCTTGGCCGCGCCATAGGCCTCCATGGTGCCGTGATAGTCGAGATGATCGCGGGTCAGGTTGGTGAAGGCGGCGGTGTTGAAGCGCACGCCGTTGACGCGCCCCTGGTCGAGGGCGTGCGAGGACACCTCCATGCTCACGCATTCGGCGCCGAGGGAGCGCAGCGCTGCGAGCTGGCGGTGAATGCTCACCGCATCCGAAGTGGTGTGCAGCGTGGGAGTGAGCTGTGCGGGCATGCCTACGCCGAGCGTGCCGATATACGCGCACCGGCGGCGGCAATGCTGCAGCGCCTGCGCCAGCAGCCACGCACAGGTGGTCTTGCCGTTGGTGCCGGTGATGCCCGCGACCGTGAGCTGCTGTGAGGGCGCGCCGAAGAAGCGGTCGGCGATGAGGCCGGCGCGCTCGCCAAGCTTCGGCACCGCGGCGACGAACGTGCCGGCGGGCAGTTGCGGGGCCGCCTCCCCGGTCTCGCCGTCGCGCTCGTAGAGCACCGCGCGTGCGCCGCGCGCCACGGCGTCGGCGGCGAATTCGAGCCCGTGGTGGGTGCGTCCCCGGCAGGCGAGAAACAGCGCGCCGGGAAGCACGGCGCGGCTGTCGAGCGTCACATCGCTCACCAGCACCTGCGCGGGCGCGGCGGCAAAGCCGGCGGTGAGCTGCGCAAGCGAGCGCGTCGTCACCGTGCCCGTGTGCGTGCCTTCGCTCATGGCAGCGCCGCCGTGCGCGTATCGAGGGCGGGGCTGGCCGGCAGTTCCTCGGGCGCCTTGACGGGCTGGTCGGGCGCCACGGCGAGCAAGCGCAGCGCCCCGCCGATCACCCTGGAGAACACGGGAGCTGCGACCTGTCCGCCCATGTGCAGTCCCGCGCCCGGCTCGTCGATGACCACCACCGCGGCGAGGCGTGGCTCGCTCGCCGGAGCCACCCCGCCGAACACCGCCATGTAGCGATCGGTCGAATAGCCGCCGGCGGTGGCTTTCCACGCGGTGCCGGTCTTGCCCGATACGCGGTAGCCCGGGATGGCCGCGAGCTTGCCGGTGCCTTCTGCGGCCACCACCGACTCGAGCATGCCGACCAGCTCGCGGCACACCTGGGCCCCGAGCGCCCGCTCGCCGGGCGCCGCTCCCTCGACGCGCAGGAAGGATACCGGGCGGGCGATGCCGAACGCGCCGATGGTTGCGTAGGCGTGCGCCAGCTGCAGCGGCGTGACCGAGAGCCCGTAGCCATGGGACATGGTGACGATGCCGATGGGACGCCACTGCGAGTAGACGGGCAAGAGGCCCGCCGACTCCCCCGGATAGCCGCTGGTGCTGACCTGGCCGAAACCCAGATGGTTCAGCGTGCCCCAGATCTCCTCCGGCGGCAGCGTGAGGGCGATGTGCGCCATGCCGACGTTGGAGCTCTTGGCGAGCACGGTGGCGATGTCGATCGCGCCGTAGTTGTGCTCGTCCTCGAAGATCTTCACGCCGACCTTGAAGAAGCCCGGCGAGGTGTCGATGAGGCTGCGGTTGTCGTATTTGCCCGAGGCGAGCCCCGCGGCCACGAAGAACGGCTTGATGGACGAGCCGGGCTCGAAGATATCGGTGGCCGCGCGGTTGCGATAGACGCCGCTCTGGATCTGGTCGCGGTCGTTGGGGTTGTAGGCCGGCTGGTTCACCATGGCGAGCACCTCGCCGCTGGCGACGTCGAGCACCACCGCGGAGCCTGCACGCGCGCGCTGGTCGCGGATCGCCGCCTTGAGCTCACGGTACGCAAGGTACTGGATGCGCAGGTCGATCGACAGCACCAGGTCGCGCCCCGGACGCGCCGGCTTGATGCTCTCCACGTTCTGGACGATGCGTCCGTAGCGGTCCTGGATGACACGCTTCGCGCCATCCTCGCCGGCGAGCCAGTGATCGAAGGCGAGCTCCAGGCCCTCCTGCCCGGCATCATCGACGTTGGTGAACCCGAGCAGGTGCCCGGTCACCTCGCCGGTGGGGTAATAGCGGCGGTACTCGCGCGAGGTGTACACGCCCGGGATCCCGAGCGCCTTGATCTGCTCGGCTTCCGCGGGCTGGCGGTGGCGCGCGAGGTACAGGAACTCGCGCTCGAGATTGCTGGTGACCCGGCGCGCGAGCTCCTGGCGGTCGAGCTTCAGCGCGGCGGCGAGTCGCGGAATTTGCTCGGTGGCGAGCGCCAGCTCGCGCGGATTCACCCACACCGAGTCCACGGGCGTGCTGACCGCGAGCGGCTCGCCGTAGCGGTCGGTGATGGTGCCGCGGTGCGCGGCGATCTCCAGCACGCGCGAGAAACGCGCATCGCCCTCGCGGGCGAGAAAGCCGTGATCGACGAGTTGCAGATTCACCGCGCGCCAGGCGAGCGCCAGCGCGCTGATCGCCAGCAGCCCCTGCAACAGGAGCGAGCGCCAGCGGAACGAGGCAGGCGCTGCGTCGCGTGCGCTGCGGCTCTTCATGGGGCGACGATCTCGATCTGCTTCGGGGGCGGCATCGCCATGCGCAGCTTCGCGCTCGCGACGCGCTCGACGAAGGCATGAGTGGACCAGGCGCTCTGCTCGAGCTGCAGCTGGCCCCATTCGATTTCCAGGTTGTCGCGGCGCGCGTTCAGAGCCTCCAGCTCCACGAACATCTGCCGTGCGCGGTGCTTGCAGTAGATGGCGCCGGCCGCCGAGCCGAGCGCCGCCAGCCACAGCAGCGGCACGGCGATGATGAGCGCCGCACGTGCGTTCACGCGAGTCGCTCCGCCACGCGCAGCAGCGCGCTGCGGGCGCGGGGGTTCCTCTGCAGCTCCGCCGATGCCGGTCGGCTCTTGCGGCCGATGAGCTTCAGGCGCGGCTGCGCGCCGGGGGGCACGAGGGGCAGGTACTTCAGGGCCGGGTCGATCTGTGACTCGCGCTGCATGAAGCGCTTGACCACTCGATCCTCGAGGGAGTGGAAGCTGATGACCGCGAGCCGCCCGCCGGGGGCGAGGGCCCCGAGCGCGCCGGCAAGGCCACGCTCGAGCTGCCCGAGCTCGTCGTTGATGAACATGCGCAGCGCCTGGAACGTGCGGGTCGCCGGATGCTTGCCGGGCTCGCGCGTGCGCACGGCGGCCCCGATGAGGGCGGCGAGCTCGCCGGTGCGGGTGAGCGCATGAGCGCGCCGCGCCGCGACGATGGCCTGCGCCACGCGCCGCGCGAAACGCTCCTCTCCGAAGGTGGCGATCACCTGGCGCATCTCGTCAAGGCTCGCACGAGCGAGCCACGCAGAAACGGGTTCGCCGCGCGTCGGGTCCATGCGCATGTCGAGCGGGCCGTCAGCGCGGAAGCTGAACCCGCGCTGCGGATCATCGAGCTGCGGCGAGGACACGCCGAGGTCGAAGAGCACACCGCGGCAAGCACGATCGTGCGCGTGTGCCGGCACGAGCGTGCCGAGGTCGGCAAACGACGCGTGCACGAGCGTAAGCCGCATTTCGTCGGCAAAACGCTGCCGGCCGGCCGCGATGGCCTGCGGATCGCGGTCGAGCGCGAGCACGCGGCCTTCTCGACCCAGGGCCTGGAGGAGTAGTGACGTATGACCGCCACGCCCGAACGTCGCATCGACATAGTAACCGCCCGCTTCCACGGCGAGCCCTGCGAGCGCCTCGGCGGCGAGCACCGGTGTGTGCTCATCCACCTGCGAAGCGGAACGGCCCCGCCCCCTTGAGTGCGCTTGCCACGGGCTGCGCCAACCAGTCGAAACCCTTACAGCGACAGTGACTCGAGCTCGGAAGGCAGATCGCCCGGGGCGGCCTCGGTGTTCAGCCACAGGTCGCGCCGCTCGTTCCAGCGCGCCTCATCCCACAGCTCGAACCGATTGCCCTGACCGATCAGCATTCCATGGCGCCCGAGCTTCGCGAACTCGCGCAGCTCGGGTGGCAGCAGGAGCCTCCCGTGCCCGTCAAGAGGCAGATCCGTCGCATAGCCGACCATCAGCCGCTGCAGCCGGCGCGCGGTCGCGTTCAGCGTCGGCAGGCTCATCAGCTTGCGTTCGGTCACTTCCCATTCGGGCAGCGGATAGATGAGGAGGCACTGATCCTTGTCGACGGTGACGACCAGCTTTCCCTGGGCGAGTTCGCTGATCTGCTCGCGGTAGCGGTTGGGCATGACCATCCGCCCCTTGTCATCCAGGGTGATCTTCGTTGCGCCGCGAAACATGACCCGTCAGGGCGAGAGCCGCCCATTTCCCCCCACTTTCTCCCACTGGGCGCCACTATGGAATCGGGGGCGAACTATGTCAATTCAAAATAGTGAGAAATTCGTCGCATTCACAAAGACTTATGTGGAAGCACTTATGTCAGGAACCACAGTGTCGCAAAGTCGCGAAGCGCATTCAGTGTTAACAATCAGCGGCTTGCCCAACGAACTTTACACAGTGGTGCGCAGAAAGCTTCGGCGGTGCGGCGCTTCAGGCCTCGAACGCATGCTGGATCCACTCGATGCGCGGCGCGGCGCCGTGCGGATCCCCCACCACGATGACGTCGAAGCGCACCGGCAGCTGCGCCAGCTCCGCACGCTGCTGCAGGAGCGCTCTCGCGGCGCGTGTGATGCGCTGCTGTTTGCGCCGGTCGACGCTCGCCGCCGCGCCGCCGTAGGCGCTGCTCGCACGGGTGCGCACCTCGGCGATCACCAACACGCCGGCGCCGCGCACGACTAAGTCGAGCTCGCCGAGCCGGCGCAGGTAGTTGCGCTGCAGGATCTCGAAGCCGCGCGCGCGCAGGAATTCGGCGGCCAGCTCCTCGGCGCGTCGTCCGCTTTGCTGTCGAGCGGTGAGCATCGGCCGGATCTCGAAATCACGGCCCCGGCGCCGGCAGCAGCCGCAGCTCGCCGTTGTGCAACTGCGCCCAGTCCATCTCGCGGCGCACGCGCCGCTCGGGATCCACGCTCAGGCGGCCGGTCAGGCCCGCGAGGCTGACGTCGCCCGGAGCGCCGCGCTGGCGCAGCGCCTGCGCCAGGCGGAACGCATCGAAGCCGAAGGCGAACAGCCGGCCGCGCTGCGGGCCGCCGCTGGGCCACGCCTCGCGGGTGGCGGCGTGCACCGCATCCGCCAGATCCCCTCCCAGCATCCACGGCATGTCCGGAAACATCAGGCCATCGAGCTCCTCGTTGGCGCGCACGTCCGGCTCAAAGGCGTCCGAGGTCGCGTAGGTGGGAATGTCGCCGGCGTAATGAAAGCGCAGCTGCGGCCGCAGCAGCCGCTCGGTGTTGGACTGTGCCGCAGCGAAGATGAATTCGATGTCGGCGCGGCGCCGTGGCTCGAACTGCAGCTTGATGCCGAGTGCGGACTCCAGGCGCCGGTAGCGCGCCGTGCTGTCACTGATGCGCAGCACCTCGGTGATCGAGCCGGTGTAGTCGGTGCGCGACGCATCGATGACCGCGGCGCCGAGCAGCTCGCCCCCGCCGGCCTGCAGCTCCTGTTTGAAGGCGGCCAGCACCCGCTCGCCCCAGTCCCCCGCCGGCACCAGCGCCACCCCGCGGCGGTGATGATCGTCCAGGATGCGCCGCGCCGCGAGGCGCGCCTCATCCTCGGGCGACAGCGCGTACTGATAGAACTGCGCCGGCGCCGGCTGTTCCGCCGGCAGGAAGTTGAGCGCCAGGAGCGGCGCCCGGGGCGCGGAGAACGCCGCGGCGGCGGCCACCTCCTCGCGGGTCAGCGGGCCGACGATGAAGTCGGCCCCCTGTTGGCTCGCCTGCGCCAGCGCATCCGCCACGCTGTGCGTGCCGGTGTCGTAGACGCGCACCCGCGGTCGCTCGGCCGTCGGGGTCTGGTAATACGCCGTCATGAAACCATAGCGCACGCTCACGGCGGCAGCTGCCGCGCGGCCGGTGATCGGCAGCAGCAGCGCGATGTGCGGCCCGACCTCCTCCGGTGCTGCGCCGGCGGGCCCGCCTGGGGGGCGGCCGGCCGCGAGCGCCGCGCGCGCCTGCAGCTCGTGATAGCGCGCCGCCTGCGCAGCGCTGCGCGGTTCGGCGATCGCGGCGAGCTGCTGCCACGCTTCCCGCCCCTGGCCGCGCTCGATGGCGAGCTCCGCGTTGGAGAGCGCGCGCTCGGTGCTCTGCTCCGCGGACAGCGGACCTTCGGGCAGCGCCAGCACGCGCGCCGCGTCCTCGGCATGGTGGGCGGCGAGGTAGCCGCGCGCGGCGCGCAACAGGAGGGCGTTGCGCTCCGCGCCGCTGTTCTCCCCCGCGAGTTCCTCGTACACGCGCGCCGCGCCCGCGGCATCGCCGGCACGCTCGAGCGCCTCGGCACGCTCGAGGGATGGCGGGAGCCCCGCGCGCTCGGTGAGACTCGCACAGGCGCTCAGTGCCAGCGCGGCCGCTGCCAGGAGCAGGAAGCGGATGATCGGGCGTACGGGCATCTGTTGAAGGGCCTGTCGTTGGCGCGCACGATGCGGTGGGCCGCAAACCCTAAGCGGCATGAGGCGGGGATTATAGTGGGCAGGAGCAACGGGCGGCTGCAGGTCATCGCCACGCCGATCGGCAACCTCGCGGACCTGAGCGCGCGGGCGCGCGAGGCGTTGCTCAGCGCCGACGTGATTGCCGCCGAGGACACGCGTCACACGCGCGTGCTGCTCAGCGCCCTCGGTATCGCCAAGCCCCTGGTGTCGCTGCACGAGCACAACGAGTCGCAGCGCACCCCGCAGCTCCTCGCCCGGCTCGCGGCCGGTGAAACCATCGCGCTGGTCAGCGATGCGGGCACCCCGCTCCTGTCCGATCCGGGACTGGAGCTGGTGCAGCGCGCCGCGCGCGCGGGCTTCGAGGTGCACGCGATTCCGGGGCCCTCGGCGATCACCAGCGCGCTCGCGGTCGCGGGGCTGCCGACCGAGCGCTTCTGCTTCGAGGGCTTCCTGCCGTCGCGCGAGCGCGAGCGGCGTGCGGCGCTCGCCGCTCTCGCGCATGAGCCGCGCACGCTGGTGTTCTTCGAAGCGCCTCACCGCATCGTGAGGACGCTCGCCGATATGGCGGCGGAACTCGGCGCGGAGCGCCCGGCGGCGGTGGCGCGCGAGCTCACCAAGGCGCACGAGACCGTCTACCGCGGCACGCTGCAGGAGCTGCTCGCGCGGGCACAGGTGGAGGAGAACTTCCAGCGCGGCGAGATCACCATCGTGGTGCATGGCGCCGCCGCGGCCACGGGCCCCGTCGACGGGCAGCTCCTGCGACGTGCCGTGGAGCTGCTCGCGAAGGAGCTGCCGCCGGGCAGGGTCGCGGCGATCGCCGCGCAGCTGACCGGGGCCAGCCGTGCGACGGCCTACGCGCTCGCCGCACGCATCGCTCTCCCCGCCCGCGACGCGACTGCGTTGCCGGAGGGCGAGGAGATGCCCTAGCCGGGATCGTCAGCCGGCTCTGACCGCTTCGTCAGCCGGCCGTATTACGGCTCAGGTTCCCGAGCGGGGACGCTGGACGCAGGTGCCTCCATGGTCCTGCGCCACTTTCGCGCACGAGGCGGCGTCGTAGTACTCGCAGCGGTTCTCGCCTGCCCCCACGAGGCAGTAACGAGCACCCCGGTTGAACCCGGTTGCGAGTCCGGTCGATCTGTCGACGCACGCGCCGTGCCGCTCCATGGCCGCCTGCGCGCAGCTTCCCTCGTCGTAGTACTTGCAGTCCTGTCCGAGGCCCGTCACGAGCACACAGAACGGCCCCGCAACGCATGCCGCCGATGCGGCCAATCCAACCGCAGTCATGAGTGTCTTGAGTGTCCGCACAATGCCTCCCTGAGCACGCAGCGACTTGGCGCTCGCTCGGTTGACCGAAGTCAAGCTTACGTGGTTCCCGCGGGCGTTTCACATGGGGAAAACTTCCCCGCTCCATTCGGCAGCAGCCCATCGCTCGGCTCCAGGCCCCGCTGGGGATCCGGGAAACTCTGCCCGATGCGTCAGCTTGACCACGCCGCCCGGGGTATTTGCCGGCCGGCGTCTCGCTGCCCTGGGGCACGGCGCTGCTGACGGGTATTTCGAAAAGCAGGCCGTCCAACGAGAATAGCCCCTTCAGCTGTCGAGCAACGCGGGGCAAGAGGGTGCCTACGTCAGGGCTCGAAAATCCTGCCGCTCCGGACGCCGTGGATGCGTTCCAGATGGGCCTGGCGGCGGAGTCGCCCAATCGGCGCATCGTCTGGGCCGGTGCCGCCTCAGCCGGCGTGCATCTGCTGCTCTTGCTGACGATCGGCGTGGCGAGCGTCGAATCGATGAAGCCGAGCTCGGCGCCCGAGCTTCGAGTGTACGTCGAGTCGCAGGACCGCGGGCCCGAGGATGAGCACGACCGGGCCGGACCGGTTGAAGCGCCCGCCGCACCGACTACCGACTCGCGTGAAGAGTTGCTCTCTGCCGCGGCGCCGAGTCGATCCCGTGCCGTAGGCTCGCAGCCGCGAACAGTGGCGCCGCCTGCGCTGCCTGCGGCGGTCACGCCGAGTGAGGCCAGCCCCGGTGACGCCCCGTCCGGGCGCGATTCCCCGTCCGGGGAAGCGCCTGTCCTGAGCACCACTGCGCCCAGCGACAGCGAAGCCCCGGCATCGGTCGCACCGGTCACGCCGGTCGCGCCGGTTACGCCCGTTACGCCCGTCACGCCGGTCGCGCCGGTCGCGCGGGTCGCGCCGGTGGCACCGGTGGCGCAGCCGGCCGGTATCGACATACCGGCGGTCCAGCGATCCGTCCTCACCCGCTGGGTCATGCAGGCGGCGGAGAAGCTGCGCGACGTAAATCTCAGGCAAGCGCGGCTCTCGTTGATGCATGAGGGCCGGCAATACGTCGCCTTGCTGGAGAGACAGCCTGCGGCCGACAGCATGGACCTCGAGCGCATGACCGTCGAGATCACCACCGAAGAGAACGGCCGACGCCTGCGCACGCAGCTCCAGATGAAGCGCCTGGCGTTTTCCCACTTTGCGCAGCTCGTCGACCGGCAGGACCCGGAAGTGCAGTTCCACGATGACGAGATCGTGGGCCGCTTCCACAGCAATTTCCCGATTGCGGTCGGCTACGACCGGGCCGTGGCGCCGCGATTCCTGAGTCTGGTCACCACCGCGGGAGCCGGATTCACGCTCGGAACCGCGGAGGGCTACAGGCAGAAGGACGAGATCTTCCGCGGCGGCCTGGCAACGCGGGCGGGACGTATCCCGTTGCCCGGGACGTTCTCACTACCCGACTCCGGGACGGGGGGCGGCGCGCCGAGCCGATCGTTCGCGCATGACACGCGCATCACCTTCTACCCCGACGGGAGCTACGGATGGCGGGACCTCGGTGTCGCCGCTCCCGAGCACAGGGAGCTCATGAGTACACCGGCTTACATCCTCGGTGGGCGCAACGCCGCCCTGGCCGTGCACGGTACCGTCAGCGGCAAGGTGTTGGTTTATTCGCCGGAGCGCATAGTCATCGAAGGTAGCCTGATCTACGCGCACGACCCGCGCCGGACAGCGGAGGCCGGCGATTACCTGGGCCTGCTCTGCGCCAAGGACATCGAGATCGCCCGACCCGATGTGACCGGGCGCGGCGACCTCGAGATCCAGGCCGCCGTGTACGCGCGACGCCGATTTGTCGTCGTCGACTACGATGCTCCGCGCAGCGGCACTCTGCTGATCCTGGGCAGTCTCACCGCCGGATCGTTGTCGGCAACCGAGCCGCGCTATGCGACCCGGTACGAGTTCGACAAGCGCCTCGAGCACGAGCGTCCGCCGGGGTTCCCGCTGACCGACCGTTACGAGATCGAGAGCTGGGATACGCAATGGCGGGAGGCCGGCGATGAGCCGTCCGGGGCGTCGGCGGCAGGCGTATCGCCTCCCAGCGGTTGAGCCAGGCGCCCGCGGGCTTCGCGAGGATCGCTGATCGTGGCGGCGGCGCGGCCGCGTTATTTATCGCCAGGTTTCGCATTGCTATGTGTGACTAGTTATGGTCATATATAGTCATGAAGCAGGTGCGAATTGCGGAACTCAAGGCCCGTCTGAGCGAGTTTCTTCGCAGCGTTCAGCGCGGTGAGACTCTCGCCGTCCTGGATCGCAATACTGCGATCGCGCATATCGTTCCGATCCGGGAACGCACAGCCCTGCGCATCCGCAAGCCCGCATCCGGCACGCCAGCGCCCAACAAGATCCCGCTACCGAAGCCGGCGCGCCTCGACCTGGATATCGTCGGCTTGCTGATTGAAGAGCGCCAGAGCCATCGATGATTGCCTATGTCGACTCATCCGTGTTGCTGCGCGTCGCCTTTGCGCAACCCAACGCGCTGCCGCAGTGGAGGCGGATTGACCGCGGCGTATCGAGCGCGCTGCTTGCGACCGAGAGCCTGCGCACGCTCGATCGAGCGAGGCTACGCGCTCAGCTTCCCGATACTGAGGTCGCGCGACGCCGCTCGACGATCCTGGCGCTCATCGATTCGCTCGAGCTTGTCGAGGTCGACGCCATCATTCTCGATCGCGCCGCGCAACCCATGCCAACGGAACTGGGGACTCTGGATGCGATTCATCTCGCATCCGCACTGCTTTGGAGAGATGCGATGGGCATCGATCCACTCATGGCTACTCATGACGCCGCCCTGGGGCTGGCTGCGCAGGCTCATGGGTTCGGTGTCGTGGGGGCCGATCCGGTGCCGCGCAAGGGCATTTGACTTCGGCGCGCGCGCCCGTATCGTGACCGGCGAGAGCCGGCCGGGCACGCTCAGATCGTGCTAAGTTCTCTTGAATGGATAAGCGCATCACGCGGTACGATAGCGTGGAGTCGATGAACGCCGCTGCATACCGGGCGTGGCATCGCCTGCCGCCGGGCGAGCGGATTCGCGCGGTGATGGACATCACTGTTGCCACCTATGCAATAAAGGGACAGGCTCTGGATGTTCCGAGACTTCAAAGAACTCTTGTCCGCCTTCAACGCCCAGCGCGTTAAGTATCTGATCGTCGGCGGGTATGCCGTCTCATTTCATGCCCAGCCGCGGGCAACCAAGGATCTTGACGTCCTGATCAGCGCAGACGCCGCAAATTCCAGGGCGGTATACGCGGCATTGGCGCAGTTTGGAGCTCCGCTCCAAGGGCTGAGCCCACAAGACTTTACGGAGGCGGGTAGTTTTTTCCGCATGGGCACGCCGCCGGTGATGGTGGATATATTTCCAAGCATCAGCGGTGTTGATTTTGACGGGGCGTGGCAGAGGCGAGTGGACGTCGCAATCGACGACGACCTCACTGCCCCGTTTATCTCGCGCGAGGATCTGCTGGCTGCGAAAATTTCCGCAGGACGACCGCAAGACCTGGCCGACGTTGCTGCGCTGCGTGAAGCCGAAAAGCACCGCGAGTGTGCTCAGGAGCAGTCGTCCACCACTCGCTCCGAGGTTGATGAAACGAAAAAGCGAGGCCAGGAAGAGTGGCTGAAACTGCGTCCACAGGGGGCGTCGCCGACGCCTGAGGAGCTTCGGTCGAAGGGAAGGGAAGACTGGTTGAAGTTGCGACAACAGCAAGCCGAAGAATCACCGGCACAGAAAGATGCGGCGAAGGGTTCTGAGAAGGGCATTGATGAGGACCTGGAGTCCTAGAGTTCCAAACTCCGCGCAACCGAGCTTAGTTCGAGCCATTGCGTTTCCGGGTACCGGACGCTGCGGCGGTGGCACCCACTGCCCGCGCCCGACCTGCGCGGGCAGCCCCATTTGACTTCCTTACGGGCGCCCGTATCGTGATCCGCGAGAGTCGGCCGGGCAATCGCTGCCTTCGCCAGCAATGGCGCGGGTGGAGGAAAGTCCGGGCTCCGGCGGATCGGGTGCCAGGTAACGCCTGGGGGGCGCGAGCCCACGGAAAGTGCAACAGAGAGCAGACCGCCCAAGTCCCTCACGGGACCGGCAAGGGTGAAACGGTGCGGTAAGAGCG
>WNFW01000709.1_pt1 | contig 28538 bp, 29 predicted proteins | sample 5400131 | NCBI WGS metagenome assembly WNFW01 (sample SAMN13153362, study PRJNA577476) | soil metagenome | isolation source: 20 cm soil or saprolite under grassland replicate 1 | place: USA:California | collected 2016-06-15 | reverse complement strand
GGCGGGGGCGGGACGGGCGGGTCGTGGCCGTCGCGCTCCTGGCCGCCGCGCTGGCGCGGCCGGCCGCCGCCCAGGCGCTGAGCGCGGAGGCGTTGTACGAGGCGGGCGCACTGCGCGCGGCGGCGGACTCCTTCGCTGCGCGCGCCGCCGCCGAGCCGCGCGCGCCGGCGCATTGGTACAACCTGGGCGCCACGCTGTATCGCGCCGGAGCGGACGGCAAGGCGATCGCCGCGTGGGCCATCGCGGCGCGGCTCGCGCCGCGCGACGAAACCGTGCGGCGCGCGCGCGAGCTGCTCCCGCCCCCGGACGCGCCCAGCGAGCCGCTGCTCGTCGTGGGGCTCGCCACGCCCGGTGAGTGGGCCCTCCTGGCCGCCCTCCTGTGGGTCGTCCTGTGGATCGTCGCCGCCGGGAGGAGGCGCCGACCGGTGGTCTTCGTCAGCGTCGCGGTGCTCACGGCTGGCATGATCGGCCTCGCCACACGCGAGGCCCTGCGGCGGGGCCAGCCGGTCGCGATCGTCGTGCATGCCGCGACGTCGGTGCGGGTGGCGCCGTATGGCAGCGCCAGCGCCGCGGCGACGGTCGAAGCCGGTGCCGCGTTGCTGGTCGATCGGTCGTTCGGCGGCTGGATCGAGGTGCATCGCCAGGACGGCGTACGCGGCTGGGTGCTCGCGACCGAGGTGACGCGGCTGTGACGGTGCAGAGCGCCGTACGGATCGCCGTACTGGCTCCACAGGTGGCGGATCAGATCGCGGCCGGCGAAGTGGTCGAGCGGCCCGCCTCCGTGGTGAAGGAGCTCGTCGAGAACGCGCTCGACGCCGGAGCGCGGGCGATCCGCGTGGAGATCGAAGACGGCGGGAAGAGCCTCATCCGCGTGAGCGACGACGGCGAGGGCATGGCCCGCCCCGACGCGGAGCTGGCGCTGTCGCGGCACGCCACGAGCAAGATCCGCGAGGCCGCCGACCTGATCGGGGTCGGCACGTTCGGCTTCCGGGGCGAGGCGCTGCCCGCGATCGCCTCGGTATCCAGGTTCGAGCTCGAGACCTCGCCCGACGGTGCCACCGGCACCCGGCTGCGCGTGGTCGGCGGGAAGCGCGAAGGCGTCGAAGACGCCGTGCGGCGGCGGGGGACGACGGTGACCGTGCGCGGGCTCTTCTTCAATATGCCGGCGCGCCGCAAGTTCCTGCGGGCCCAGGCGACCGAGACCCGCGCCGTCGCCGAGGCCGTCACGCTGCTGGCCCTGACCCGGCCCGAAACCGCGTTCACGGTGTCGAGCGACGATCGCACGCTGATCGACGTGCGCCCCGCGGCCGATGCCATCGAGCGCGTGGCCGCGTTGTGGGGCGGGGCGCTGGCCGATACGCTGCTCCCGATCGCCCGCCGCGAGGGCCCGCTCGAGGTGCGCGGCTTCGCCCAGCGTCCGGCGCAGGCGAAGCCCACCGGCCGGAAGGGCTACGTGTTCGTGCGCGGCCGGCCGATCCGCGACCCCTTCATCCTGCGCGCGGGCGAGGCCGGCTACCGCTCGACGCTCGCGCCCGACGACCGTCCCTCGCTGATCCTGTTCCTCGATCTGCCGGGGGACGCGGTGGACGTGAACGTCCATCCGTCCAAGCTGGAAGTGCGGTTCCGCGACAAGTTCTTCGTCGAGAAGGTGGTGGAGGAGGCGGTGCGGGAGGCGCTGGGGCCGCTCGCGGCGGCGGCTCCATTAGGGGTCGGCGGTCAGGGGCTAGGGATTGGGGGCTCATGGGCTGGCTCCGGCGCCGACCTCTCCGCTGGTGCACCACAGGACCTGTTCGGCTCCGGACCCCTAACCCCTGACCCCCGATCCCTAGCCCCTCTCCTTCAGGTCTTCGACACGTATATCATCTTCCAGTCCGACTCCGGCGTCGCGATCGTGGACCAGCACTCGGCACACGAGCGGGTGCTGTACGAGCGCGTGATGCACCAGCTCACGGGCGACGGCGCCCCGGCGCAGCGACTGCTGCTGCCGCTCACGCTCGAGTTCTCAGGTGCCGAGCTCGAGGCCGTCGAGGCGCACCGCGAGCTGCTGCGCCGCGTGGGGTTCGAGGCGGAGGCGTTCTCCGGACGCAGCGTGGTCGTGCACACCGCGCCCAACCCGCACCCCCGATTCGACGCGGCGCGCTGCCTCCAGGAGCTCGTCGCCGATCTCGCCGGAGGGCGATTCAGCGCGCTCGCCAACCGGCTGGAGCGCTTCGCGGCGACGTTCGCCTGTCGCGCGGCCATCAAGGCGGGCCAGCGGCTCGAGGTGGAGGAGATGCGGGAACTCGTGCTCCGGCTGCTCAGCGCGACACTGCCGGCCCACGACGTGCACGGCCGGCCCACGGTGGTGCAACTGCCGCGTGGGGAGCTAGAACGCAGATTCGGGAGGAGCTAAATGCGGAGTGCGGAGTGCGGAATGCGGAATTTCAAGGAAGGGTCGTTCGCGAGGCGACGCCTCCCGTTACACTCCGCATTCCGCATTCCGCATTCCGCACGCTGAGTGTGGCGCAGCCGCCGCTCGTCCCGGTAATCGTCGGTCCCACCGGCGTCGGCAAGACGGCGGTGGCCGCGGCGTGGGCCGCGCTCGAGCCCATCACCGTCGTCTCCGCGGACGCGCGCCAGACGTACCGCGGCCTGGACATCGGGACCGCGAAGCCGCCCCCCCCGCTCCTGGCGCGCGTACCGCACGTGGGCCTCGACGTGGTGCAGCCCGGAGAGCGCTACAGCGCGGGGCAATTCGCGCGCGATGCGGCGGTGTGGCTGGCGGAGATCCGGAGCGCCGGCCGGCAACCGGTGGTGGTGGGGGGAACGGGATTCTATGTGCGGGCGTTGGCGGAGGGTCTGTTCCACGAGCCGCCGCTCGACGCCGGACGACGCGAGCGGTTGCATGCCTGGACGGCGCGGCTGCCGGCGGCGCGTCTCGCACATTGGGCGGCGCGCCTGGACCGGCGGTTCGCGGGCGGGGGGCGGCAGCGTGCCGTCCGCGCCATCGAGGTCGCGCTCCTCACCGGACGCGGCCTGAGCTGGTGGCAGCAGCACGCGCGCGCGACCGGCGCGATGCGTCCGTGGTACATTCATCTCACCTTGCCGCGCGACGCGCTCCAGCGGCGGATCGCCGACCGGGTGGACGCGATGCTCGCCGCGGGGCTCGTCGACGAAGTCCGCCGTACGCTTGCCCGACCGGTCCCACCGGATGCCCCGGGCCTGGACGGCGTGGGCTACCGCGAGGTGGCGGCCATGCTCGCGGGACGGCTGCCGGAGCGGGGGCTGCGGGAGGCGATCATCGTCGCCACGCGGCGCTACGCGAAGCGACAGGATACCTGGTTCCGAAACCAGGTGCGGGACGAGGGACGGGGGACGAGGGAGGGGTCGATTTGGACGCTCGATGCGGTGGAGGCGCCCGACGTGCTCGCTGCACGCATCGTGGATCGCTGGCACGCCGTTATCCGTCCCTCGTCCCCCGTCCCCCGTCCCGTTTGACATGAGAATCGGCATCACCTGCTACCCGACCTACGGCGGCTCGGGTGCCGTGGCCACCGAGTTGGGGCTCGAGCTCGCGCGCCGCGGGCACGAGATCCACTTCGTCTCCTACGCGAGTCCCTTCCGGCTGCGCGGCTACGCCGAGCGGGTGACCTTCCATGAGGTCACGCAGCCCGAGTATCCGTTGTTCGAGCAGTCGTCCCCCTACGCCCTGGCGCTCGCGGTGAAGCAGCACGAGGTGGCGATGCGGGAGCACCTCGACATCATGCACGTGCACTACGCCATCCCCCACGCGGCCACGGCGTGGCTGGCCAAGCAGATGCTGAAGGGACAGCAGGACCTGAAGATCGTCACCACCCTGCACGGCACCGACATCACGCTGGTGGGCCAGGATCCCTCTTACTTCACGCTCACCAAGTTCTCGATCGAGCAGTCGGACCGGGTGACGGCCGTGTCGGCGTTCCTGCGGGAGGAGACCTATCGCGCCTTCGGCTGCGCGGGGTGCGACGTGGTGGTGATCCCGAATTTCGTGGTGGTGACCGAGTATCACCCGGTCGCGGACGGCGGCGCTCGCCGCTCGCTGGCGCCGGCCGGCCACAAGGTGCTGGTGCACGTCTCGAATTTCCGGCCGGTCAAGCGCGTGCGCGACGTGGTGCGCGTCTTCGCCGGGATTCGTCGGGAGCTCCCGGCCACGCTCGTGCTGGTGGGCGACGGACCGGACCGCGATGCCGCCGAGCAGGAAGCGGACCGCCTGAAGCTGGGACGCGACGTTCGGTTTTTCGGCAAGGTGGACAACGTCGCCGACATCCTGCGGGGCAGTGATCTGTTCCTGCTGCCCTCGGAGACCGAGTCGTTCGGGCTCGCCGCCCTGGAGGCGATGGCGTGCGGCGTCCCGGTGCTGGCGAGCGCGGTAGGCGGTCTGTCCGAGGTGGTGGTGGACGGCGAGACGGGCTTTCTGACGCCACCGGGGGACATCGACGCGATGATCACCCACGGCGTGCGCGCGTTGCGCGACGCGCAGCTGCACGCGCGGCTGCGCGCGGCGGCCGCCCTGCGGGCGCTCGACTTCGCCGCCGACCGCGTCGTGCCCCGCTACGAGCAGCTGTACGCGGACGTGCTCGGTGCCTGACGTGCTGCGGCTCGTCCGCGCCCACAACCTGCTGCTCGCCGCGCTCGGCGTCCTCGCCGGCGGCTGGATCGCGCTCAGCTCCGTCACCACGCCGCGCGTGCTGTGGTTCGCGAGCCTGGCGGCCATCGGCTTCGGAGCGGCGGGCAACGCGCTCAACGACATCTGGGACCGCGCGGGAGACCGGGTGAACCGGCCCCGCGGCGAGCGCCCCCTCGCCGCCGGTCGCCTCGCGCGTGGCACGGCGGATCTGTGCGTCGTGGCGGGGGCGCTGGTCGGTCTGGCGGCGGCCGCCCTGGTGAACGGCGCCGCCGTCCTGGTGGGAACCGCCGCGCTCGCGGTGATGATCGCATACTCGCCCCTGCTCAAGCGGCTCGGCCTCCCGGGAAACGTGGCCGTGGCGTTGGTCGCCGGGCTGCCGCTCCTGTACGGCGCCATCGCGGTGGATCGACCCGCTGCGGGCCTCGTACCCTGGACGCTGGCCGCGTGGCTGCACCTCGTGCGCGAGATCGTGAAGGACCTGCGGGCGCCCTCGCGGCCGCCTTCGTGCCGCTCTCCCTCGCGCTGCCGGCGCAGGCCCACTATGGCGGCGCATACTTTCTCATCGCGCTGTTCGCCCAGCTCGCGGTGCTCGCGGTCGCGAGCCGCCTGTTCGCCGGGCAGAGCGCCCGCAACAGTCTGCTACTGAAAGGAGCGATGCTCGTGGGGATCGTGGCGCTGGTCGCGGGGCGGGTCGCATGACGCTGTGGCAAGGGATCGTGCTGGGACTGGTGCAGGGACTCACCGAGTTCCTGCCGGTCTCGAGCTCCGGGCACCTGCGCGTGCTCGAGGTGGCGACCGGCGTGCACACGCCCGGCGTGTTCGTCGAGGTCGCGCTCCATGTCGCCACGCTCGGCTCGGTGCTGGTGGTGTACGGCGCGCGCTTGTGGGCCATCGCGCGCGGTGTGCTGGCCCGGCGGCCGGCCGAGCTGCGCACCGCGGGGCTGCTCGTGCTCGCCACGCTGCCGGCCGGCGTCATCGGGGTCGCGTTCCATCGCCAGGTCGAGGCGGCGGCCTCGCTGCTGCTCGTGGGCGCCGGCTTCATCGTGACGGGGGTCATGAACTGGTCGACCCGGCGCCGCGCCGGCGCTCGCCCGGAGCCGACGGTTGGCGTGGCGGTGGGGATCGGCTTTGCTCAGGCGCTGGCCGCCGTGTTTCGGGGCGTCTCGCGCTCCGGCTCGACCGTGTGCGCGGCGCTGTGGGGCGGTCTCGGCCCAGTCGCGGCGGCGGAATTCAGTTTTCTCCTCGCCGTGCCCGTCATCGCGGGGGCGGCGCTGGTCGAGGGGCGTCACATGGTCGTCAGCGTGGCCGCCGTCGGCGCCGTGCCCCTCGCGGTGAGCTTCGCGCTCGCGTTCGCGAGCGGGATCTGGTCGATCCGTTTTCTCGTGGCCCTGCTCCAGCGCGGCCACTTTTACCGCTTCGCGCCGTATAACTGGACCGTCGGCGTGCTGACGATCCTCTACGCCTTGTGGCGCCGGTAGTGCTCGACGGCGTCTCGGCCGTCGATCTCGCCCCGCGCTGGGGCGTTCCGCAGTGCGGCGTGTTCCGCCGGCTGGGCTCGACGCTCGACGCCCTGCACGACCTGGGGGCGCAGGGCGCGGCCGCGGGCACCACCGTGATCGCGGAAGAGCAGACGGCGGGGCGCGGGCGCGACGGGCGGAGTTGGCATTCACCCATGGGAGGCGTGTGGCTGGGCATGCTGCTGCGACCCGCACGCGTCGAGCTGGGCGTGATGTCGGTGCGCGTCGGGCTCGCCGTCGCGGACGCGGTCGATGCGCTGCTGGGACGTGCGGAGGCGCGTCTCAAGTGGCCCAACGACGTGCTGCTCGCGGAGCGCAAGCTCGCGGGCATCCTGTGCGAGGGGCGGTGGCAGGGCGAGGCGCTGCAGTGGCTCGCGGTCGGTGTGGGCGCCAATGTGTGCAACCCGATCCCCGGCGCCGTGGCGCGCCGGGCCGTCGCGCTCGCCGAATGGCTGCCGGCCGTGCAGCGCATCGACCTGCTGGATCGCCTCGTGCCGGCGTTGGCGGGTCTGACCGGAGCCGCGGGAGCGGCCGCACTCTCCGAGCGCGAGTGCGCCGCGTTCGCCGCGCGCGACTGGCTGCTGGGGCGTCAACTGCGTGCCCCCGCCGCGGGCCGGGCGCGCGGTCTGCGACCGGACGGCGCCCTGCTCGTCGATCTCGGCGCCGCCTGCTCGTCGATCTCGGCGCCGCGACCATCGCGGTGCGGGAGGGACATGTGGAGCTGGCCTAGAAGGCGGTAGAGGGTGTAGAGGACGGTAGGGGGCGGTAGAGGAAGAAGCCCTCACCGCGCTCGGTTGCCCAGTGACCTATACAGACGCCACGTCAGGAACCCCGCCCGCCTTCGCAGATCTTCCAGCGTTAGCCAATGTGCGCTCGACAGCATCTCGAGTTCTCTTGCGACGCGAAACGCGTACCCGAGTTCCGCCAGCGAACCAATGCTGATGTCAAGGAACCGCCGATACTCTCGCGCACCGTGCTTGGCTGATCCCTCCACGATGTTCGCGGCTGCCGAAAACGCCGCCCGCCGCGTCTGAGAGGTTAACCCGTAGAGCTCTTCTCTTGGGAATGACTTCGTCGCTCGGTAAGTCTCCAGGACGAGCTTGTGACACTCTTGCCATGCTTTCAGTCGCTCGTAGGGTGGCATGCATACCAACGTACCCTCCGGGGTTCCCGACTGTTGCATCGTTTCATTGCACGTGGTGGCCAAAGAATGCGCGAGATCTGATCGTCAGCCCTCTACCGTCCTCTACCGTCCTCTCCCGCCCTCTACCATCTTCTTTCTCCATGCTCCTCGCCATCAACATCAACAACACCGAAACGAAGGTCGGCTTGTTCCGGGGGGACAGCCTCGAGTCCCACTGGCGGCTGACCACCACGCCGCAGCGCACCCCGGACGAGTGGGCGTCGACCCTCACCTCCTACCTCGCCCAGGCGGGCCGTTCCACTCAGGAGGTTCGCGCCGCCGTCGTCGCGTCGGTGGTGCCGCCCGTGACACAGGGGTTGTGCGAAGCGGTGGAGCGCGCCACCACCTTGACACCCGCCGTGGTGGACGGCCGCTCCAAGCTGCCCATCACGCTCGACGTGGAAGAGCCGCTGCAGGTGGGCGCGGATCGCATTCTGAACACGCTCGCCGCAGCCCAGCTGTTCCACCGCGACACCATCGTCGTCGATTTCGGCACCGCCACGACCTTCGATTGCATCACGGCGGACGGGCATTTTCTCGGGGGGGTGATCATGCCGGGGATCCGCACGGCGTCGGACGCGCTCATCCGGGGCACCGCCAAGCTCCCCGCCACCGATCTCGCTCCGCCGACGCGCACGATCGGGCGGCGCACGGACGAGGCGATCCGCGCCGGCGTGCTGCTCGGCACCGCGGAGGCCGTGGATGGTCTCGTGCGGCGGATCAAGGCCGAGTGGCCGAACGGCAAGGCGCCGCACGTGATCGCGACCGGCGGGCTCGCGAGTCTGGTCGCGCCGCTGGCGCGGGAGATCGAGGCCGTGCACCCCGACCTGACCCTCACGGGACTGCGGATCGCCGCCGGCGCCCTCGGGCTGAAGTGGTAGCCGACGCGCGCACCCTCACCTCCTGGCGCCGCTGGGGCTACCGGCTGCTCCCGGGAGACCTGTTTTCCTACGCGCTGCACCTGCGGCCCGCCGAGTGGCCCATCATGGCCGGCCATACGCTGGTGGGGTACGTGCTGGCTGTGGGCATCGGCGGCGCGGCGCGCGGTGCGCGGTTGCCGCAGGCGATCGCCGCGCTCGTCGTGTGGGTCGTGTTTTTGAATGGCGGCACGCTGGCCATCAACTCCGTGTTCGACCAGGACGAAGGGGACATCGGCTACCTCCGGGCGCCGCCGCCGCCGCCCCGGCACCTGCTCGGCTTCAGCGTGGCGCTGCTCGCCGGCGGTCAGCTGCTCGGCTTCGCGCTCCCCCCCGCCTTCCGCATCGACTACGCGATCTGCCTCGTGCTCTCGATTCTCTACTCGGTGCCGCCGTTCCGCTTCAAGGCCGTGGCCGGCGTCGACTGGGTGATCAACATGTGGGGCTTCGGGACGCTCACGCCGTTCGCCGCGTGGGCCGCCACCGGGCGCCCGCTCGACGTTGGGCACGCCCTGGTGCTGCTGGGCTTCTGCCCGCTGTTTGCGGGGCTCTATCCGCTCACGCAGCTGTATCAGATGGAGGAGGATCGCCGCCGCGGTGATCGCACCCTGGCGCTCATGCTCGGGACGCGCGCCAGCCTGGCCGTGGCGATCGCGAGCATCGTGCTGGCATTCGCGCTGTTCTCCTGGGCGGCGGCATTGTTGTGGGTGCGCGCCTGGCTGCTGCTCGTGCCGCTGACGCTGTGGCTCGCGGTGCTCGTACCCTGGTACCGGCGCCGCGATACGGTATCCACCGCGCTGCAGCAACGGGGCATGTACCACGCGCTCGGCGTGTGGGCCATCACCGATCTTGCGGTCCTGCTGGTGTTTGCCCGGTGAGACCAGAGACTTAGATTTCCGCGAGTCAGCTCCCCGGGCCTTTTCTTCAGAAGGAGACGCGACGCATGTCGGCCACCGCGGCACCCGCGCAGGACCGTTCGGACTTCCGCACTGTCACCACCGGTGGTGCCCTGGTCGGGCTCGTGACGGGCGTCGCGGTCGTGCTTTTCGTAGCCGCGTCCCGCACCCTCGCGGGCGGAGCCGCCCGCGAGGGTGTCGAAGCGCTCCTGGTGATCGCCGCGGCGGTCGTGGTTGCCTTTTTGCCGGCGCGGTGGACCGCGGCGCGCAGCACGGACGGCATCGCCGGAGCGGCCGCGGTCGGGCTCGTGGGGACGGTCGTCTTCAGCGCCATCGATATTGCGCTGCTCCGGCCGTTCCAGGCCTATCCCTGGACGTGGGACGCGATCGGCGGCGGCAGCACGTGGTGGTACCTCCCCGTGTGGTGGATGCTCGGCACGTTCCTGGCCTGGATGGGGGGAATCGTGACGGCGAGCCGGGCCACGCTCGGCCGCGGCGCGCTGCCGGCCGTCGCCGGCGCGGTCATCGTGGCGGCGATCGCCCGGCTCGCGGGTATCGGCGTCTCGCTCCCCGCCGCCGCCGGCGGGGCGTTCACTATCGTCCTCGCGGCGCTCGCCCTCGTCGCCCTCACCCGCAAGGGATAGCGGCTGGGACGGGCGACGTGCCCCGCTGGCTCGCCCATCTGCTGGTCGCCGTGGGGTGGCTGCTCACGCCGGTGCTGGCATGGGCCGCGTCCTACGTCGGCTTGTGGGCGGGCGCCCTGATCGCGACCCGCTTCGCCAATCCCATCGCCATGCTCGTCGTGGCCGGTGCCACCGCCGTGCTGTGCGGCTTCACGTCCCTCGCCCTGTGGGTGCGCTTCATGCGCCGCCTGCCGCACCTGCTGTCGCACCACATGGCCCCGCGCGCGTCGGAGGAGCATCGCGCTGTTGCGGCCGCTGACTGAGCGCTCGTGGGCCTGGCTGCTGCTCATGCCGGCGACGCTGGCGGGGCAGGGCCGCGGCATGGAGCTTCATCTGGGCCGCTGGTACAACGGCAATCGCGCCGACGTGTACGAATTCCGCACCAGCTCGGCGCTGGGAGGGGGGGGAGGACCGTTCACGCACGGGTTCGGCGCCTCGGTGCTCGTGAACGACTCGCTCGGCCGGCGCCGCGCCTTCTACGGGATCGGCTATGAGCTGCAGGCGTGGCGCGGCCGGGCCACGCTCGGCCCGTATGCGCTCGCGGGCGTGGCGCTCGGTCTGTCGACCGATCTCGCGACGCAGGAGCTCGCGGCCCAGTGGAGCGTGGGCGGGGGCGTCGAGTGGCGACCGCTGGGATGGCTGGCGCTCGGCAGCGAACTGCGGTATCGGCTCGAGGATCGCGGGCCACGCGGGTTCTGGAATCCGCGCAGCGACGCGCGCAGCGGGGTGAGCGCCGTGTTCGGCGTCTCCGTGGGAGGGGGGAGGCGGGAGGCCGGACGGCGCCGGGGCGGCTCAGCCCGTCCCCCTGAGCTGCCGCCGCCCATGCCACCCGCCACGATCAGCGGCAATGCCGTGGACGTGGTGCAGACCGCCATCGAGTCGCTGGGGACGCCGTACATCTGGGGCGGCACGGCGGACAACGGGTTCGATTGCTCGGGACTGATTCAATACGCCTACGGTCAGCACGGCATTCGCCTGCCGCGCATGAGCCGCGATCAGGCCCGCGCGGGGGCCGAGGTCGCCCCGGTCGTGGACGCGCTCCGTCCCGGGGACGTGCTGCTGTTCTCCGCGCGCCCCGGAGCCGGCGTGACGCACGTCGGGATGTATGTCGGGGAGCTCAAGTTCATCCACAGCTCGAACCGCGGCGTGAAGCTGTCGCGCCTGGATCCGCAGGACCCGGAGGGGGCGTACTGGCTGGACCGGTTGGTGGGGGCGCGGAGGATCATCCCGTGAACCGTTCCACGACGGCACGACGCCACGTTGCAAGGAGGCTCGCGAGCACGCGTCTTGTCATGGAACTTGGCGTCGTGGCGTCATGTAACGCTTTCGTCGTGGGCTGCGCCCCCTCCACGCGCTACGAGCAGCCCGACGCGCTGCGCGGCTACGAGATCCTCGTCACGAGCCAGGATTCGCTCGAGCGGGGCATCGCGCAGGGGCTGGCGCGGCGCGGCTTCCGGGTGCGCACGCGCCTCCGGGGCGGGGGCCGCCCGACGGCGTATCTCTTCGCGTTCATCTTCCGGGAGACCGACCCGCCGGCGTTGACCTGGTTGCACGTGCGCCTGGCCGACACGCGGACCGGGGCGATCGTCGCGGCGGTGTCGGCCCCGCTCGACTCGCTGGGCCTGAGCGCCGGCGAGCGGGCCCGAGCGATGGTGGACTCCCTGGCCGCGAGCCCGGCGCTGCGGCGCGTCATCCCACCCACTTGACTTGGGCCGGCCGCCAGGAGAGATTTTGCGCGGTTGGTTTAGCACTCGCGGTGGTAGAGTGCTAACTCTCTTGTCCCATATGTACTTACGACCACTGCATCGAAGGCGGAGGGCGGGCACATGGCAACCGCAACGGCATCGAAGGCAAAGCTCAAGGTTCATCCACTCGCGGATCGGGTGGCCATCCGGCCGATGGAGGAGACGGAGACGATGAAGGGCGGTCTCTACATCCCCGACACGGCCAAGGAGAAGCCGATCCAGGGTGAGGTCATCGCGGTGGGTCCCGGGCGTCGCGAGAAGGACGCACTGGTCCCGATGGAGCTGAAGGTCGGGGACCGCGTGGTGTACGGCAAGTATAGCGGCACACAAGTCGAGCTCGAGGGTGAAGAGATCATCCTCATCAAAGAAGCCGACGTCATCGCCAAGCTTGGCTGAGGCTGAGGGAGGAAACGGACATGCCTGCAAAGCAATTGGAATTCAACACCGAGGCCCGCGCCCGGCTGAAGCGCGGCGTGGACCAGCTGGCCGAGGCCGTCAAGGTCACGCTCGGCCCCAAGGGTCGGAATGTCGTCATCGACAAGAAGTTCGGTAATCCGACCGTCACGAAGGACGGTGTGACGGTTGCGAAGGAGATCGAGCTGGAAGATCCGATCGAGAACATGGGCGCCCAGATGGTGAAAGAAGTGGCGACCAAGACGTCGGATCTCGCGGGGGACGGGACGACCACGGCGACGGTGCTGGCCCAGGCGATTTTCCGCGAGGGCCTCAAGTCGGTCACGGCCGGCTCGAACCCGATGTCGTTGAAGCGCGGGATCGACCGGGCGGTGGAGGCGGTGGTCGAGGAGCTGAAGAAGATCTCGGTCCCCACGGCGGGGCGGAAGGAGATCGCTCAGGTCGGCGCGATCTCGGCGAACAACGACAAAGAGATCGGTGACCTGATCGCCCAGGCGATGGAGAAGGTCGGCAAGGACGGCGTCATCACGGTCGAAGAGGCGAAGGGCCTCGAGACCACGCTCGAGACGGTCGAGGGCATGCAGTTCGACCGTGGCTACCTCTCGCCCTACTTCATCACCGATCCCGAGAAGATGGAGGCGGTCCTCGAGGACGCCTACATCCTCATCCACGACAAGAAGATCTCGTCGATGAAGGACCTGCTTCCGATCCTCGAAAAAGTGGCGCAGGCGGGCCGGCCGTTGCTCATCATCGCCGAGGACGTGGAGGGTGAGGCGCTGGCCACGCTGGTGGTCAACAAGCTCCGTGGCACGCTGAAGGTGTGCGCCGTCAAGGCGCCGGGCTTCGGCGACCGCCGCAAGGAGATGTTGGTCGACATCTCGGTGCTCAGCGGCGCGCCGCAGGTGATCTCGGAGGAAATGGGCCTGAAGCTCGAGAATGCGACGCTCAACGATCTCGGCCAGGCCAAGCGCATCGTCGTCGACAAGGACAACACCACCATCGTCGGCGGCAAGGGCAAGCACGACGCGATCCAGGGCCGCATCAAAGAGATCAAGGCCGCGATCGAGAAGTCCACGTCCGACTACGACAAGGAGAAGCTGCAGGAGCGGCTCGCCAAGCTCGCGGGCGGCGTGGCGGTGATCAACGTGGGCGCGGCTACCGAGACCGAGATGAAGGAGAAGAAGGCGCGCGTGGAAGATGCGCTGCACGCGACGCGCGCCGCGGTCGAGGAAGGCATCGTGCCGGGCGGCGGTGTAGCGCTGCTGTACTGCCAGCGCGCGCTCGACAAGGTCAAGGTGGCCGATGAAGACGCGAAGATCGGCGTCGACATCGTGCGCCGGGCGCTGGAAGATCCGATGCGGATGATCGTCCAGAACGCCGGCGCCGAGGCGTCGATCGTGGTCGGCAAGGTGAAGGAGTCGAAGGACAAGAACTTCGGCTACAACGCCCAGACCGATCAGTTCGAGGACCTCGTCGCGGCGGGCGTGATCGACCCGACCAAGGTCACCCGCACGGCGCTGCAGAACGCGGCCTCCATCGCCGCGCTGCTGCTCACGACCGAGTGCGTCGTGGTGGAGAAGAAGGAGAAGGAGAAGGCTCCGCCGATGCCCGGTGGTGGCGGTGGCATGGGAGGGATGTACTAAAGAACCCGCATAACCAGCAGAACAACTAGAACTCGAATAACGAGAAGACGACGCCCCGGGGTAACCCCCCGGGGCGTCGTTATTTGGTCGACTGTCACGTTACTCACTATGCCAACTCCACATCTTATACTATCGAAAGATCGTATAGACCACGATGTGCACGCTGTGCAGGTCCACAGCCGGTGAAGTACCACGCGCGGACGGAGATGCCATAATGCCGGAACTGTCGTGGGCGCGTGTGAAGACCGATCTCCACCTTGGGCTGCGGCGCGGCGCCTGGTATCGGGTCATCCGGGAGACGGGCAGCCAGGTCATCCTGGACGTCGACCACCAGCCCGCGACCATCCTCCGGGAGTACTTGGAATTCGCCAGCGTCCGCCCCGACCGGTGGACGATCGTCGAGCGGCCCAGCGATGTGGCCGGAGCCGCGGCCGGGTGGGGCCAGTCATACGGCGTCTGCCCCCATTGCACGCATCGCGCGTCGTTGGTACACCCGGTAGTCGAAGCCCGTTGCTCGAAGTGCGGTGGGACATTCCTCATCGACTGGTCCGCGTCGCATCTGGCGGGGGAAGGCGGCCGCCAGCTGTAGCGGTGCACGCGTTTTGGGGCGGCGCCGAGCGGATTGGCCGGGGATTGTGTGACGGAGGACACCGGGCCGTGCCGGGGTGCATCGAAAGTTGACACCGAGCCGGAATTTCGGCTGTTACAACGATAGGTTATATAGCGTATAAACTCTATAGTACGTAGACGCTATACCATGTGAGGTTATTGCATGTTGCCACATGTATTGGATATTGACGCTGTGCAAGACGTGAACGGGTCCCCCGTCCTGAGGGAGGCCTGCTCGGCATGGGCCTTGCCCGTGGACAACACGTCACACGTTCCCAAACGCAGTGAGGAGGCGTCCGTGCTCAGTCCTTCGTTCTCGCGCCGCTGTCGGGTCGCCGGCTTCACGTTCATCGAAATGATGATCGTGTTTGTCATCCTGGGCATAATGACGACGATGATGGTCAGGGCGGTCCGGGGCCAGTGGTTGGGGAGCGCGCGCCGCTCCGCCACGCGCGACATCGGCGCCTACCTGTTCCGCGGACGTGGGATCGCCGTGCAACAGAGCCGGACGGCGTGGGTGGTCCGCAGCGGCGATGTGCTGAAGATCCTGGTGGATTCTTCGGGGACGCCGGTGCAGCTCGGCAGTCAAATCGACTTCTTCCAGCGCTACGGCGCGCACCTGGCCGCGACGCCGAAGGACACCGTGCAGTTCGATCAGCGCGGCTTCGCCCCCTACGTGACGCTGATACCCAGGTTCATCATCAGCCTCGGGGGCCGCACCGATACGGTGTGCGTGACGGGCCTCGGCAAAATCACCTCACGGAGCTGCTAATGACTCCTTACCTGTCGGTTCCCAGGTCCCCGCGCTCGGAGCGAGGGTTCACGCTCGCCGAGCTGATGGTGGCCGTGGTGATCTTCAGCATCGGCCTGCTCGCCATGGCAGGGACGGCGGGCGTGATCGTGACGACGCTCACGAGCACGCAGTCCCGGACCATCGCGGCGGGCGTGGCGGAATCGCGCTTCGAGCGCCTCCGCTCGACCGCGTGCGCCAGCCGCGCCGCCGGCTCCGCCACCACGCGGGGTACCGCCGAGGCGTGGACGCTCGACCACCTGGCTCGTGCCGACGACGTGACGGTCTCCGTCACGTTCTTGAGCAACCATCAGCCTCGCACCGAAAAGTTCCGGAGTTTCATGCCATGCTGACCGGGAAAAGGATGCGGCGCCGCGCCGGGTTCACGCTCATCGAGCTGCTCATCAGCATGGTGCTCATGGGCCTGGTGTCGGCCGCCATCGTCAAGCTGCTGTTGCGGCAGCAGCGCTTCTACAACAGCGCGACCGACCTGATCCAGACACGCCAGCAGATCCGCCAGGCGGCCGGGATGCTGCCGTCGGACTTGCGGGGGATCTCGAGCGTCGGCGCGGACATCTCCGCGATGAGCGACTCGGCGATCGAGTTCCGCTCGGTGTTCGGCACCTCCGTGGTGTGCAGCAACATCGGCGGGGCGCTCTCGACCGTACCGCGCGTCCTCGCCCGGAACTCCCAGATGACGAGCTACGTCAGACCGCCGGCCGTGGGTGACTCCGTCCTCGTATACGACAACGGAGCGACGACGGCGCTGGCCGACGATGGCTGGACACGCTTCCAGATCAAGACCGTGACTCCGGTCACCAGCAACGTCGCCAACGGCTGCCCGGTTTCGTCCGGCCTGACGCTCGGGGGGGACATCTCGGCGGCCAATCCGAGCTATCAGCTCACGTTCGTGGCTGCGGCACCCGCCACCGTCGCCGTGGGCGCGGGGATGCGGTTCTTCCGCCGCGTGCACTACAGGATCTACAAGGAAACCGACAACCAGTGGTATATCGGGTTCTTCGACTGCATCGTCGGCCGGGTACCGGTTTGCATTCCCACTCAACCGATCGCGGGTCCGTTTCAGGCGTACGCGGTGAACGGGACCAGCGGGATGCAGTTCGCGTATTACGACTCCCTGGGCGCCGTAACCGCGAACCCCCTCCAGGTGGCGCGCATCAGCCTCGTGGTGCGGGGACAGGCGGCGTCGCTCATGAACCTGAGCGGGGCAGGTGGCACCGTATTTCGCGACTCGCTGCGGATCGAAGTGGGCTTGCGCAACCGTAGGTAACCGCCGCACCGGACCGGACAGAAGTCCGGCCGCGGCACGTGAGAGGGAACGAGGCACTATGCGTAGGACACTCGAATCGCAGCAAGGCGTGGCAATGATCATGGCCCTTGGGGCCATCGTGATCATCGGTGTGCTCATGGGGAGCGTATTGTTCGTGTCGACGCAGGACTACCGCGTCGGGGGCAACACGGTCCGCATGGAGCGCGCGGCCACGGCCGCCGAGCTGGGGTTGAACCGCGTCCCGCTCGACTGGAACCTCGCGGATAACCTTGGGCTCACGACCGGTAACACGCGCACCAAGACCTATACGGCGCCGGGCGGCGGCAGTGCGAATGTGGTCATCACGCGCCTTCCCGGGCCGTTCTTCTGGGCGGTCTCCGAGGGCGCGTCGGGGGGCATCGGCAGTCAGGCCTCGGGGCGGCGTCGCTACGGCCTGTTGTTCCGGCTCGATATGCCGCAGATGAACTTCCTGGGCGCGATCACGACTCAGGGCAATACCACCGTGTCGGGCAACGTCACAGTGACCGGGACCGACGCGGCGCCGGCCGGGTGGAGTAGCTGCGGCGCCACCGGTCCGGCCGTCGCCGGGGCGGCGATCTCTCCCACGACCAACGTCAACACGAACGGCGCGAACGTCTCCGTCACGGGGAGTCCGAACTTGCTCACGACCCCCGCCGCCGCCGACTCGAACACGTACTTCAACTACGGCAGCTCGACCTACCAGTCGCTCGCGGCGACGGCGAGCCTGGTGTACCCGGGCGGTACCCTGCTCAATGGCGTCGGGCCGATCGTCGTCGGCGCCGCGTGCCAGACCAGCGTGAATCCGCCCAACTGGGGAGAGCCGAACCACGCCACCCCGGCGGGCGCGTGCGACAGCTACTTCCCGATCATCCACGTGCTGGGTGACTTGAAGGTCACCACTGGGCGCGGTCAGGGCATCCTGCTCGTCGACGGCGACTTGACGATCGCGGGCAACTTCGCGTTCGATGGAGCCGTGATCGTGCGCGGGGGGCTCAAGATGTCCGGGACCGGGAACAAGATCGTCGGCGCCACGATGGCGGCGAGCGTCTCGGTAGACGACAACGTGGGGCTCAGCGGGAACACGTCATTGCTGTACTCGTCCTGCGCCCTCCAGTCCGCGCTGTCGGCGTCGGCGTACCCCACGCGGGCCATTCAACGGGCATGGGTGGATCTCTACTAGACGCACTAACAACTAGACGCACAGACGCGCAGACGCAACAGCGGTGAACAGGCGGGAGGGAGCAGGGGTTGTCTGCTCCCTCTTCGCTATTCTCCTCTGTGCGTCTGTGCGTCTAGTCTTTGCCTAGCCTTGTATCTTTCGTCTCATGCCTGCCCCCTCGGGTGAGCGCGCGACCCTGTCGCGCGACCTCGCGGACTTTCTGATCGAGCTTTCGATCGCGCTGCACAAGCACGCCATGTATCCGGAGGGCCATCCCTCGCTGGCGCCGGCGGCCGCGGGCGTGACCCGGCGCGCCGGGCTCTTGCTCGAAGACCGCGCCACACTCTCGCTCGGCGTCGCGCGGCAACAGCTGGTGATCGAGGGCGTCGCCACCGATCCGAAGCACCCGGTGTTGGCCGAGCTCGCCGCCCGGCTGCACCGTCACCACCTCGGCGCCGTCACCTTCCGGCGCGGCGTCGAGGCCGGCGAGATGGCGAGCGTCCTCAAGACGCTGGCCGTGGACGCGGAGCGCAGCGGGCAGCCGCTCGGGCTGGGCGCGCCGGAGCGGTTGCGCGCCTGGGTCAACGTCCAGCTGCACGCCCTCACCTACGAGCGCCTCGAGCTGGTGGACGACGGCGCGCCCGTGTCCGAGCGCGGGGCGCGGGCCGCGCAGCTGTGGGTGGGCCTGGCGCGCGCCGCCCTCACGGCTCAAGCGGGGGACGACCGGCCCACGCCCACCGAGCCGGCGGTCATCGCCCGCGCCATCGACGACCATCCCCGGACCGATGCCGCGGCGTACGACCAGGTGATCGTCGGCTATCTGTTGCAGATCGCGGACGAGCTGAAGACCGCGGGCAGTGCGGAGGCGGTGGCGCTGCGGCGCCGCACCTCCCGGCTGATCCGCGCCCTCAAGCCGGACACGCTGCGGCGACTGGTCGAGATGGGAGGCGACTTCGTGCAGCGGCGCCAGTTCGTGTACGACTCGACCGACGGCATGGCGGTCGACGCCGTGCTCGACATCGTCCAGGCGGCGGCGGACTCGTCGCACCAGACGATCTCGCATTCGCTGGTCCGCATGCTGTCCAAGCTGGCGGCGCACGCCGAGGCGGGCGTCGCTGAGGTGCGGCCCCAGGCGGACGCGGCGCTGCGGGACCAGGTGCGCCAGCTGCTCCAGGGCTGGACGCTGGCGGACCCGAACCCGGGCGCGTACGGAGCGGCGCTGCAGCGCATGGCGCGGGCGGCGCCGGAGCGCGCCGCGACGCTCGACGGCGACCACCCCACCGAGCCCGATCGTATCGTTGCGATGGCGCTCGAGATCGACGCCGTCAACCCGCACGTGCTCGCCGCCGCGGATCGCGTGGTGCGCGAGGGGCGACTCGGGCAGCTGCTCGACGCGCTGGCCGAGGTCCCCGAGTCGCAGGGGGCGGCTCCCGAGGTGTGGGCACGACTCGCGACCGCGGACGTCGTGCGACAAGTGGCCACGCGGGATCCGGTGGACTTCAAGACGCTGGAACGGCTGGTGCCCCACGTGGGCCTCGCGGCCGCGGCACCCCTCATGGACGCGCTCGCGGCCGCCGAGGCGCGCGGCGTGCGCCGCGGCCTGCTGGCCCAGCTCGCCAGGATGGGACCGGACATCGCGCCGGCCGTGATCCAACGGCTGGGGGATGCGCGCTGGTACGTGACGCGCAACCTGCTGTCGTTGCTCGAGGAGTTGTCGCCGCTCCCACCGGATTTCTCGGCAGCGGCGTATCTGAAGCACGCGGACGCCCGCGTACGCTGGCAAGCGGTGAAGGTCCAGATCAAGCTTCCCGCCGCGCGTGACGCGGCGCTCGCGCTGGGCCTGCAGGATCCGGATGCGCGCACGCTGCGGCTGGCGCTGGGGCTGGCGGTGGCACTGCAGAGCTGCCCCGACGCGGCGGTCCCCGCCCTGGTAGGACGCGCTCTGGATCGCGGCCTCCCCCCCGACGTGCGCACCCTCGCCGTCCGCGCCCTCGGCTACGCCCGGGCGCCGGCGGCGCTCGAGGTGCTGCTGCGGCTGACCTCGGGCGGTCGAACCCTGTTGGGACGGGAAAAGCTGGCCCCCAAGTCTCCGGAGCTCCTGGCGGCGTTGGCGGGGCTCGCGAGCGGGTGGCCACGGGATCCACGGTCGCGGGTCGTGTTGCGTCGGGCCACGGCGTCGGGCGATCCCGACATCGGGGCTGCGGCTGACACGGGCGAGCGGGGCAACGGGCCGTGAGCGGGCCCGCCGGGTTCCTCTCCGCGTTCGCGCACGCGCTCGCAGCGATGACGCTCTACGCCGCCGGGCACCCGGCGCGGGAGCGGGCGATCGACGACGCGTTCCAGCAGCTGCAAGACCTCCAGGCCGCGGCGCCGAACGCGCTGTTCACGTTTCTAGGCGACGAGATCGTGTTCGGGAACCTGCCCGTCCGTGAGCTCAAGGCCTGGGACTGGTCGCGGCGCCTCGCGCAAGCTGGTATCCAACGACTCGAGTTCGCCGAGCGCGTGAGCCGCGATGAGTTCGAGGGGTTCCTCGACGAGGTGCTGGCTCGCTTGACGCTCTCGGCGATCGACACGACCGAGGCGCATCAGCTGCGCCGCTCCAGCATCCGCTACGGATCGGTCGGCGTGAAGGGCGACGCGGGACAGGCCGAGGCGCCGGTCGCGACGGCGACGATCGGCTATTCGCTGGGCGAAGAAGTGGAAACGGTCCGCTGGTTCCAGGACGCCGTCAAGTCCCAGGGCGTCGTGCCGCTCACCGAGGCGGAGGCGGTCGTGCGCTCCCTGTCGATCGCGATGCACAGCGAACGCCAGCTCGTGATCCCGCTGCTGCAGCTGAAGGAGTTCGACCAATACACGACGACGCATTCCATGAACGTGGCGGTGCTGACCATGGCGCTCGCCGAGCACCTCGGGTTGGGAGCGCGTGACGTGCGGAACTTCGGCATCGCCGGCCTGCTGCACGACATCGGGAAGGTCACGATCCCGCTCGAAGTGCTCACCAAGCCGGGTCGCTTCACGGACGAAGAGCGCGCCCTCATGAACCAGCATCCGGCGGAAGGCGCGCGCATCATCCTCAAGTCGGAGGAGCAGCTCGAGCTGCCCGCGGTGGTGGCGTACGAGCATCACATCATGCTGAACGGCGGCGGCTATCCCACCCTGCGGTTCCGCCGCGACTGTCACCGGGCGAGCAAGCTCGTCCACGTGTGCGATGTGTACGATGCCCTCCGCACCAACCGTCCGTACCGGGAGGCGTGGCCGCAGGAGCGCACGCTGGCCTATCTGCGCGACCGCGCGGGGATCGAGTTCGATCCCGAGATGGCGGGTGCCTTCGTGCGCATGATGAAGCAGTGGGAGCCGCAGGTGGCGGTCATGACCGACGAGCACGCGCCGCTCGGCACGGCGGGGACCTGAGGCATGCCGCGCTGCGCCGCTGTCCTCGTCCTGCTCGTCGGGCTCGGTTCCAGGCTCGCCGCCCAGACCGCTCCCTCCCTCCACCGATCCCACCTCGAGGGGAAATGGCAGGCCAAAACCGACGACGAGATTCGGAACATCATGGTCCGCGCCGACAGCTCCGCGCAGTTCGGCGAGCAGGTAGCCCGGTGGCGCATCGTCGGGGACAGCCTGTGGCTGGCCTTGGGGGACGGCGTGTGGCAGGTCTATGGGATGAAGCTGGAAGCGGACAAGCTCACGCTGTCGGGCGGGGACCTGGAGAAGCCGGTGACGCTGCACCGCGTCGGTCCCGCCACGGCGCGCGCCGACACATTGGCGATCCCGCCTGCGCCGCCGCCGACCGAGCGCGCCTGGGATTAGCTCACGGGGCGTTGCGAATGTTCGCGATGCGCCAGCCGTCCGGCGTCTTGAGGAAGCGGATCGCCTGGCGCAGGCGGGTTTCGCGTTGCCCCCCGCCTCCGGCCGGCACGAACGTGTACGCGGTGCGCACCGCGGCGTAGGCGGTGTCGCCGCGCGCGCTCAGGCGCTCGACGCTGTAGCGGGCCGTGAGCCGGATGTAGCGCTGGAAGAACGTCTCCCACCCCGTGACGTCTTTCGCCGCCATGCCGGGCATCAGGACCTGGAGGTTGGCCACCCGCTCGCTCGCCATGGCGCGCTCGAGATCCTGCAGCAGCACGCCGACCGCCACGCGCGTGTCGGCCGGCTGCGGCGACGGCGGGGCGACGCCGGCGGCCACGCCCACCTGTTCGGCGTCGAGCGCCGCGAGCCGGGCGACGGCCCAGTCCCCGGCCGCGTAGAGCGACTCGGCGCGCCCGAGCGACGCCCCGGCGCGCCCCGCGTCGGGGTGCGTCGAGCCGAGCGCATTCACGACGGGGGTGGCGCGCGTCAGCGCCAGCTGGGCCTCGCGCCGCAGCTCTTCGGCTTCCTGCTGCGCCTTCCGGTACTGGGGGATCGCGCTCACGTACCCGCTGGCCGCGCGTGCCAGGTCCCCCGCCCGCAGGGCCCCCTCCGCGGTGAGCAGGACCGTCTCCGCCAGGATGAGCGAGGGCACGTTGTTCTTCATGGCGCCGGCGCGGCGGGCGAGCTCTCGGGCCTCGAGGGTCGAATCCCGTTGGGCCACGAGCGCGGCGTTGAGGTTCACGGGCAGCGCGTAGCCGAGTACCTGATCGAGGCTCGCCCCGGCGAATGGCGTGTTGTCGAGCGGCGCGGCCACGGGTGAAGGCGAGCGCGACACGTACAACAGCACCAGGGCCGTGACCATCAAGGTGGTCAGCACCGCCGCCCGCCACTTGAGCGGGGCGTGGGTCACGAGCCGGAGCACGGCGGACGGGATCGGCGTCCACCTGAGACTGAGCCGCTCCGTCGTATCAGACGCTCCGGACAGGGCGGCGCGGATGGCGAACAGCGCCGATTGCATCTGGCGCGCCGTCTCGTAGCGCTCCTCCGGGACCTTGATCAGGGCCTTCGACACCACGCGTTCCAGCGCCGCCGGGATGGAGGGCGCCGTGGCGCGGAGCGGTTTGGGGTCGGTCGTGAGCACCTGATACAGCACGCCGTGGACGGTTTCTCCCTCGAACGGCTTGCGATAGGTGAGGAGCTCGTACAGCAGGCAGCCGACCGCGAACACGTCGGTCGCGGGCGTGATCGCGCCGTTGGTGATCTGCTCGGGGGCCATGTACGTCGGCGTCCCGACGATCGCGCCCGAGCCGGTGACGTCGGCGGACTGCTGGCGCGCGATCCCGAAGTCCATGATCTTGACGGAGCCGTCGGACGCGATCCGCACGTTGGACGGCTTGATGTCGCGGTGAATCACGCCGCGCTCGTGCGCGTACGAGAGGCCCTGCAGTACGTCGATGACGAGATCCAGTTTGCGCTCGAGCGCGAGCGGCTCGCTCAGCGCGATCAGCGTGCTCAAGTCACGGCCGTCGATGAGCTCCATGGCGATGAACAACTGCCCGTCCGCTTCGCCCAGGTCGTAGATGGTGACGATGTTGGGGTGCTGCAGCGCGCCCGCGGCGCGGGCCTCGCGCAGCAGCCGCTCGCGCGCGTCCGCCGTGCGGCCCGCCCGCGAGAGCAGCTTGAGCGCGACGTAGCGGCGGATGACGGAGTCATACGCCCGCCACACCGCGCCCATCGCCCCTTCGCCGATGAGCTCGTGCAGCTCGAACTTGCCGACCCGCCGGTATTGCTCAGTCTCCGCCATGCCGATCGTTGTGGAGGTGGAACCGTGCAATTTGTGCAGTCCAAGGGTCGGCCGCAACGCGCGGCCGTCACCCCGTGCTCCAATCGTAGATCCGTCCCAGCAGGGCCCGCAGCTCGGCGTCCACTTCGACGTCGCGCCGGGGAAGCACCCGCTCCGCAATGTTGAGAAACCCCTCGCGGCTCATTCGGGTCCCGCCGGTTGCCCCCCACGCGAACGGCGGGACGTACTTCGGGGGCCGCACCGCGTCGAACACGCTGGCCCCGGTGCCCACGACCGTCCCGGTTGCGAGCAGCGTTCCGATCGCCGTCTTGACGTGGTCGCCGATGAGACTGCCCAGGAGCTGGAGACCCGTTTCGAGCGGCGTGCCCGCGACGTCGAGCCGGACGCGGCCGTACGTGTTCTTCAGGTTCGACGTGATCGTGCCGGCGCCGAGGTTCGCCCAGCGGCCGATCACCGAATGGCCCACGAAGCCGTCGTGGGCCTTGTTGGCATATCCCAGGAACACGCAGTTCGACACCTCGCCCCGCACGTTGCAGCGCGGGCCGATCGCGGTCACGCGCACGGAGCCGCCCAGGACGTGGGCGTTGGCCCCGACCCACACGGGTCCCTCCAGCCGCGTCCCCGAGCGGACCTCGGCCCCGCTCTCGAGCACGACGGGACCCCCCCGGACGTCGAATACCACCCCCGGCTCGACCACCGCGTCGCGCAGGGCGATCGCGCTGGGGTCGCCGAGCACCGTGCTGCCCGCGGGAATCGGGTCGGCGTCGCCGAGCAGCGCGCGCAGGTCGGCGTGGAGCAGCCGCTCGAGCGTGGCGATCACGTCGTACACGCCGCGCAGCACGGCGCCCGCCACCTCGATCGTCCGCGCGTGCGGCTGGGGCCGGTCCCACGTGGCTCCCGGTCCCACGCCCCAGCCCACCGTGATGCCGCCGCACGTGAGGCGGAACGCGCCGTCGGGGAGAGCGGGCGCGAGTCCGCGGGGGGCGAAGGTCGACGACCCGATGACCGCGGGGCCGGTCACCGGGTGCCGGGGCGTCACGGCCGGCACCCCCGGCTCGGCAAAGCCGGCGAGGTGGGGCAGGGCGAAGATCCCGGCGGCCTCCGCGCCCACGAACGTCTCCCACCGCTCGCGGATGAGGTGGGCGCCGGCCCGCAGCTCACACAGCGGGCGCGCGCCCAGGAACGGGTCCCAGGCGGGACCCGGCTCGGGATCGAGCAGATATAGCGTGTGGGTCACAGCCGCTGCACGAGCTGCTTGAGCCGCTCGGCGCGCCCCGTCGGCATGACGAGGGTGTGGCCGTTGGCCCGCACCACCACCATGTCCTCCAGGCCGATCACGGCGAGGTGCTCGCTGTCGGACCAGACCACCGAGCGGCGCACGTCGTCCGCCAGGGTGACGTTCCCGACCACGACGTTGCCGCGCGCGTCGGGCTTGCGAATGCGCAGCAGCGCGTCCCACGAGCCGATGTCGTCCCAGCGAAACGTGCCCGCGACCACGGCGAGGCGCTTGGTCCGCTCCAACACGGCGACGTCCACCGCCACCGGGCGCACCGCGCCGAAGAAGCCCGTGATGTCGCCCGCCGCCAGCGCCGGCCACCCCGGCTTGAGCTCGCGGGCGTAGGCGCCCGCCTCGCCGAGAAAGCGCGCCACGCTCCAGGCAAACAGACCGGTATTCCAGAGCGCGCCGCGCTGCCGCAGCAAGGCGGCGCGCGCCGGCGACGGCTTCTCGACGAACCGCCGCACGCCGCGCGCGCCGCCGAGCGGCTTGCCGGGGACGATGTAACCGTACGCCGTCTCGTTGCGCGTCGGCTTGACGCCCACCGTCACCAGCACGTCGTATTCCTCGGCCGCCGCGAGCGCCTGCCGGGCGGCGGCGCGGAAGGCGCGGTCGTCTTCGACCGCCCAGTCGGCGTGCAACGAGAGCAGCTGCGCCCCGGAGTCGCGCTCGGAGATCCAGTGCGCCGCCCACACCAGCGCCGGCGCGGTGGACGCCGCGCGCGGCTCCGCCAACACCTGCGCCCGCGGGATCTGCGGCACGGCGCGCGCCACCTGGTCCACCAGAAACGGTCCGGTGAGGATGAGGATCCGCTCGGGCGGCACCAGCCCATCGAGCCGCTCCACCGCCTGCTGCAGCAGCGGGCGGTCACCGGCCAGGGGCAGGAGCTGTTTCGGGCGCTCGGCGGTCGACAACGGCCAGAACCGGGTCCCGGAGCCGCCCGCGAGGATCGCGGCCCAGACGCTCACCGGGGGTCCTCGCGCGCGGGGGGGGGGAGAGGCCCGTCGTCCAGCATGGCCGCGATGCGGGCGGTGAGCTTGCTGGGGCTGAACGGCTTGGTGAGGAGCGCGGCGCCCAGCTGCTCCGCCTCGCCGAGCACGCGCTCGTCGCCTTCGGCCGTGAGGACGATGACGGGGAGACGACGGCTGGCGCCGGCGCCGCGCAGCTCCCGCAGCAGGTCGAGCCCCGAGCCGTCGGGGAGATGGAGGTCGAGCAGCAGCGCGTCGAGCGGGGCACGGCGGTCGTCCAGCGCCGAGCGTGCCTCGGCGAGGGTGCGCGCCAGGCTCACCCGGTACCCGAGCCGCTCGAGATGGGGGCGCAGCAGCAGCCCGATGTGCGGCTCGTCGTCGACGACGAGGAGGTGCCGCCGGGGGGCGGGGGGCGACAATGCGGCCGCCTCCCGCTCAGAGGAGGCCGGCGATCGCGGAGTGGTGGCGGCGCAGGTCGTAGAGCAGCGCGCCCACGTTGGTGGACGGTTGCACCAGCACCACCAGCAGCGCGTCGGCGTTGAGGACCGAGACCAGCGCGAGGCCGGCGCCGAACTCGAGCACGCCGGCGCCGAAGTCCCCGCGTCCGCCCGCCTGCCCGAGCTGCGCCATGCCGTTGATGACCGACGGGAGGAGCGCGGCGACGCTCTCGGCGTCGACGCCGTTGGCGGTGCGGGAGTCGATCGCCAGCCCGTCGCGCCCGACGACGACCACCGCGTCCACACCGCTTCGGCGGCTGAGCGCCTCGACCACTTCGCGGATCGTCGCCATACGGCGGCCAAGCTAGGAATGGAGTCTGGCGAAGTCAAGCAGTGATCGCGGGTTGACCCACTTGGACGCGGCTCGGTATCTTCTCCGGCACCGCATGACTCCGCGCCGCCGACTCGTCGCCGTGACCGCCGCCGTCACCGGTCTCGCGCTGCTCGCCGCCGCGTGCAGCAACACGACGGGCCTGCCGGCGGCCGTGTTCAACAACGTCGTGGACACGGTCTCGCTGTACGCGTTGCGCGGCACCGCCATCGCCTTGCCATCCGCCTATTCGATCGAGCAGCTGGTAGCCGTCCGCACCGATACGACTGTGAGTCTCGATTTTGCGTTCGACTTCGACTCGGCTGGCAAGCCGACGCTGCTGCCCACGGCGGCCCTCCATCTCGGCACGGCATCCGGTCTGCAGCCGACGACGACCGCGTTCGCGGCCATCACCCAGGCGCCGACCGGCGGCTACATCCTCGACACGGCCGTGACGGCCGACAGCGGCAAGGTGTTCTACGCGGTGTCGCGTCTCGTCCCCTGTTTGATCGGCTCCGTACCGTTGTATGCCAAGCTTCACGTCCTGAGCGTGGACACCGCGACGCGGCGTCTGACCTTCGAGATTCTCGTCGATCAGAATTGCGGCTACCGCGGCCTCGCCCTGGGACTGCCCAAACAGTAGCTCCGTGATCGACCTCAAGCTGCTTCGCGCCTCGCCTCAGCAGGTGCGGGCTGCGCTCGCCCGCCGCGGCGACCCGAGCCTGACGCGCCTGCTCGACGAGCTGGAGGCGCTGGACATACGCCGTCGGGCGCTCACCGGCCAGCTCGATCAGCTCAAAGGGGAGCGCAACGAGGCCGCGAAGGCCGACGCTCGTCTCATGAAGGAGAAGGGCGAGCTGCCGGCGGCCGTGCGTGAGAGCCGTCGCACCTTGGGCCAGCGCATCGATGCCCTGGACACGGAGCTGCGCGGTATCGAGGCCGCGGTCGAGGAAAAGCTGCTCTACGTTCCGAACCTCCCGCTCCCCGACGTCCCGGACGGCGACGAGTCGCACAACACCGTGGTTCGCACCTGGGGCGAGCCCGCTCCCCGGGGCGGCAAGCCGCACTGGGAGCTGGGCGAGACGCTGGGGATCCTGGACCTCGCCCGGGGCGCGAAGCTGTCGGGATCGGGCTTCCCGGTGTTCGTCGGCGCCGGGTCCAAGCTGGTGCGGGGCCTGATCAACTTCATGCTCGACCTGCACACCCGCGAGCACGGGTACGTCGAGGTCGAGCCGCCGTTCGTCGTGCGGCGGGAGTGCATGGTCGGCACGGGCCAGCTGCCGAAGTTCGAAGACGACGCCTACAAGACGACGCCCGACGATCTCTTCCTGGTGCCCACGGCCGAGGTTCCGGTCACGAACCTGCACCGCGACGAAATCCTCGACGGGGCGAAGCTGCCGCTCGCGTACACGGCGTATACACCGTGCTTTCGGCGCGAGGCGGGCGCCGCCGGCAAGGACACCCGCGGACTGCTGCGCGTGCATCAGTTTGACAAGGTCGAGCTGGTGCGCTTCTGCCGGCCCGCCGACTCGCCCGCCGAGCACGAACGGTTGACCGGGCACGCGGAGGCCGTGCTGCAGCGGCTCGAGTTGCCGTACCGCGTCGTGCTCATGGCGATCGCGGACTTGGGCTTCGCGGCGGCCAAGAAGTACGACCTCGAGGTGTGGGCTCCCGGAGTGGGCCAATGGCTCGAGGTCTCGAGCTCGAGCAGCTTCACGGATTTTCAGGCGCGACGTGCCAACATCCGCCATCGGTCCGGCGCGGGGGCGAAGCCCGAGTTCGTCCATACGCTCAATGCCTCGGGTGTGGCGCTGCCGCGCACCATCGCCGCGCTGCTCGAGACGCATCAGCAGGCCGACGGGTCCGTGACCGTTCCGCGGGCGCTGGTCCCCTACGCCGGGACGGAGCGCCTCGTGCCATCCGGTGGCGCGTAACGGCGCGCTGCGCCGCGCGGGTCTTCCCGTCGTCGTCGGACTGGCCCTCGTGCTGGGGGGGATCACGGTCGGATACGGGTGGATCGTGGCGCGGCACCTGCGCGACGACGCGCGTCAGACCAGCGGGCTCCTGGGGCGCGTGTTCGCCGGACTGAACGACCCCGGCCCCGATGCGGCCACGGATGCGCTGCTCGATCTCGCCCGCGAGGTGCGCTCCCTCGGCATCCCCATCGTCGTGACCGATACGGCGGGACGCATCACGGCGCTGGACAACGCGCCGCCCACCGTGGGCGGCGACACCGCGCGACTGCGCGCCTGGATCACCCAGCTCGACGTCGAGAATGCGCCGGTGGTGCAGCCCGGGGTCGGCACGATCCACTACGGCGCGGG
>WNFW01000487.1_pt1 | contig 28566 bp, 22 predicted proteins | sample 5400131 | NCBI WGS metagenome assembly WNFW01 (sample SAMN13153362, study PRJNA577476) | soil metagenome | isolation source: 20 cm soil or saprolite under grassland replicate 1 | place: USA:California | collected 2016-06-15 | reverse complement strand
GCGGTACTGCTGCTGGGCTTCGCGATCCCGCTATGGGCAAGACGCGTGAATCAGTTTCCGCCCGGAAAAGAGGCGCTGCTTGTGCACGTTGTCGCCCAGCAGTTCAGCTTCAACTACCACCTGCCTGGGGCGGATGGACAGTTTGCCCGGCGTGACGTCAATCTTGTCTCCAACTCAAACCCGCTAGGGATTGATCCAAATGATCCGGCGGGTAAAGACGACATAGTAACGACCGGTGAACTCCATGTGCCAGTGGATCGCCCCGTGATTGCGGAGCTTTCCTCGAAAGACGTGATCCACGATTATTTTATACCGGACATGCGCATCGCAGGCGATGCCATTCCTGGCTCGCTAATTCCAATCTGGTTCACGCCTGTCAAGACCGGAACCTACGAAGTGATTTGCGCTCAGTTGTGTGGTCTTGGCCATTACGGAATGAAAGGCACACTGGTCGTCGATACGCCGCAGGATTACCAGGCGTGGTTGAAAGAACGCGCCGAGCTTGCCGGCACGCAAGCAACTCCGCCCGCGCCCACGCAGCGCCCGCCGGGCGAACCGATCAGCGGAGCGCCACCCGGCACAATTCTGCCGCCAGGTGCGCCCAAGCCTCCAAATGCCGACGCGCAAGGCGCCGGTGCTTCGCCGCATCCCGCACAACAGCTGCACAACGCGCCCGCACCTGCCGCTTCGCCGACTCCTTAACCTGTAGCCGCTTCGCTGTGCGAAGCGCCGCGCTGAAGTAAGAACAACACTTGTGTCGCGTCGCCCACAGGGCGACGGCTACAAGAAATCGATCCGCGAAATCGGCGCCATTCGCGGTTATCTTTTCCAAGATGAATTGGGGAAATTCTGGAAGATCGACGCGTTGGCTTAACCGATTCGCATGGCTTACATGCATCGCCACACTATTGCTAATTTGCAGCGGCGGCATGGTGACCAGCAAAAATGTCGGGCTGGCCGTGCCGGATTGGCCGACCACGTTCGGCTACAACATGTTTTTGTTTCCGGTTTCAAAATGGGTCGGCGGAATTTTGTTCGAGCACACGCATCGATTGATGGGTTCGCTGGTCGGCTTTCTCACGATCATCCTCGCCGTGTGGCTTTGGCTGCGCGACGACCGGCGATGGGTCCGCAACCTGGGCGTGATCGCGGTTGTCGGTGTGATTCTGCAAGGAATTCTGGGCGGCCTTCGAGTCATGATGATGAAAGATCAAATCGGCATCTTTCACGCGTGTGTCGCTCAAGCTTTCCTCGGACTGCTTGTTTTCATCGCGCTGGTGACGACGAAATTCTGGTCATCGCTTACCAACCGGCATTTTGATTCACATAAATTTTCGCCAATTAAGTCGCTTGCGATTGCAATCACGGTGGCGATCTACGCGCAGCTTGCGCTCGGGGCAACGATGCGGCATCAACATCGCGATTTGGCGATTCTGGATTTTCCGACCGCAAACAGCGCATGGATTCCGGATACCAGCGCGGCACGCATTTCAAATCTGGCTGCAAATGGTGCACCGGTTTCTCGCGGCAATCATCGCGATTGCAATAGTGGCGTTTTGCGCCCGGGTCTGGAGAGAATTGCGTGATTTCGTTGCTCTCAAACGATTATCACTTCTTTGGGTCGTTTTGATCTTTTGCCAGATTACGCTCGGTGCCTGGGTAATCTGGAGCAATAAAGCCGCCGATGTCGCCACCGCGCATGTCGCGCTCGGCGCGGTAATGCTATCTTTTGGTGTGAGCATCAGCGCGATTTGCTGGCGAATTTCTGGTAGGGTCGGCGCGCCGCGCCGACCGGACACCGCAGCGCGGCGTCCCTACCACAATCAACAGCCCGCATGAAAACGGCTACCGTTGAAACTCCAAGCCTTGCGGGTTCGCGTCACAGCTTCGTGAGCGATCTCGCGGAACTCGTCAAAGCGAGACTGACACTGCTTGTTCTGGTAACGACCGCAGTCGGCTTTTATCTCGGAGCGGAACCGCCGATCAATTATAAGGCGCTCTTTCAAACCGTCCTCGGGACCGCGGCGGCGGCGGCAGGCGCAGCCGCATTAAATCAATGGTGGGAACGCCGAGCGGATGCCCTTATGCGGCGAACAAAGACGCGACCGATTCCGGCGGGACGCATGACGCCGCTTCAAGCGCTAGTGCTCGGCGCTGCGCTATCGGTTTTCGGCGTCGTTTACCTGGCGATCGTTTGCAACGCGCTCAGTGCAGTGCTGACGGCAATCACTATCGCGATTTACATTTTTGCCTACACGCCGCTGAAGCGCACCAGCACGGCGAACACAGCTGTCGGCGCGATTCCGGGTGCTATCCCGCCGATGATCGGCTGGGCGGCCGCGCGCGGAGACATTGGTCCGGGGGCGTGGAGTCTTTTCGTAATCGTGTTTTTGTGGCAGATGCCGCACTTCTTCGCCATCGCATGGATGTGCCGCGAAGATTATTCGCGAGCTGGGTTTCGCATGATTTCAAGCGACGATTTCAGCGGGGAACGCAGCGCCAGTCAAAGTGTGTTCTTCTGCATACTTCTCCTGGTGCTCGCCGGTCTGCCCGCATTTGTTGGAATTGCGAGTTACGTCTATCAGCCAATCGAGCTTCTGCTCGGTGGTCTATTCGTCGCGGTCGCGATGCGTTTTCTGCGACTGCGAACGCCAAGCGCTGCGCGTCTACTATTTTTCGCATCGATAGCATATCTTCCGCTGTTACTGGCGGCTTTGGTTCTGACGAAATTATGAACACGACTTCTACTACAATGAATCGTGTGCCATCACGCAGCGGTATCGCCTGGAAAGTGACGCTGATCCTGATTCCAATTGTCACGCTAGGCATGCTGCTATGGTTGCGAAATCTCGAGGTGTCAGCGCTGCGTCAACGGACAGTTTCTTCTTACGGCACGGTGCCCGCTTTTCAGCTTACGAATCAAAACGGACAGCCGTTCGGGTCAGGACAGTTGGCCGGTAAAGTTTGGATCGCGGATTTTATTTATACAACGTGCCCGGGGCCGTGTCCGATGATCAGCAGCCGGATGAGCGAATTGCAAAAGCCGCTGGAAAAAAGCGACGTGCATTTGGTTTCCTTCAGTGTCGATCCGGAGAAGGACACACCGGCGGTTTTACGTGATTACGCAGGGAAATTGCAGGCCGAGCCGGGACGATGGGATTTTCTGACCGGACCTAAATCCGCGATCTACAAGCTCTCGCACGACGGTTTTAAACTTGCGGTTTCAGACGGAAGCGGTGCGCAGGGACTTCCTGTACACAGCACACGAATGGTGCTCGTGGATCGACATGGTCAAATCCACACCGGCCTTCAGGCCGGTGCTGAAAGCATTCGGGATTCAAAGCCGTTTCAATTGAAACGGCTGGCGGTCGTGACTTTCGATACACACCGGCTTAAAAGCCGATGTTAATGACAAGTTTCGGGATTAAAACTAGCCGACCGAATCCGGTCCGGCGCCTGGCCCTTCATTGCAGACGGTGCGTAGATAATCGCGGTACTCATTTTTCGGCAAAGCATCGATAACTTTTTCAAGGTCGGATTGGCTAATGAAACCCATTCGCAACGCGACCTCCTCCAGGCATGCAATCTTCAAGCCCTGCCGATGCTCGATGGTAGCGATGTAATTGCCAGCCTCGAGTAGTGTGGTTGTGGTTCCGGTATCAAGCCAGGCCATGCCGCGGCTGAGTAGTTTCACGTGCAGCTGGTTCTGCTTCAGGTACAGCAGGTTCAGATCGGTAATTTCGAGTTCGTTACGCGCTGATGGGCGCAATCTTCGGCAAAGATCAACGACTTGATGGTCGTAAACGTAAAGCCCAGGAACAGCGAAAAAGCTTTTCGGTTGCTTCGGTTTTTCTTCGAGGCTGACGGCTTTACCGGCGTCGTCGAACTCGACCACGCCATACCGCTCAGGGTCGCGAACTTGATAGCCAAAAATGCACGCGCCACTCTCGATGGCGAGCGCATCGCGATAGAAGTCGAGTTTTCCGTAAAAAATGTTGTCGCCTAAAATCAGTGACGCACCGGAGTCACCAACAAATTTCGCGCCGATCAAAAAAGCCTGGGCAATTCCTTCCGGCTTCGCTTGCTCGGCGTAGTCGATCCGAACCCCGAGTTGTGCGCCATCGCCCAGATAATCCTGGAGCATCGGCAAATCTTTTGGCGTGGAAATGATCAGCACCTCGCGCAGCCCGCCGAGCATCAGGGTCGCCAGCGGGTAACAAATCATCGGCTTATCGTAGATCGGGAGTAGCTGTTTGCAGACGATTTTGGTCAACGGATAGAGACGTGTCCCTGCACCGCCGGCGAGCAGAATGGCTTTTTTCATGTTCGATTTTCGATATTCAATTTTCGGTCGCTGCCACTCCAGCCCAAAAGCAGGTCCGCCCATTGCTGCCAAAAACGTGAGCCTGTCGTCAAATCGATACGAGTTTTTCGAGTGATTTGCCCCAGGGTTTTTCGCGGAGCAGAACGGAATGTTGTTTTGTCCAGAAAGAATGCACCATCGAGATGCTCGACCATTTTCCGACTGCTTAGACGACCGCCCACACATTGCGGCAACGCGTTCTGGATCCACTCGCGCGGTAACTCGGATCGTGGCTCGATGGTGGCGCTTACTGTCACACCGAGCAGCTTCTTTAACATGAGCGCGCAAACCAGCGCACGGGAACTCGTAGCATGAATGTGCGATACGTCTTTTTCTTGAATTAATTTCCGCAGCACGAGCGCGAACCGCCCCTGACGAAGGAAAACCGCGCCTGGGGCGCGGCTGCTCTGCTGTGCGCGGTCTTCCTCTAACTGTTGCGCCAGAGCCGGGTTTGCTCGCCATTCGGCTTCCAACACCATCGCATCGGGCAAAAATTCAAGTGATGGCGACACTCGTTCCATGGCGCGATTGAGCCTCGTGCTGGGACTCAATTCGCAGACTAACGGGAGAATGGGCACGTTTCGCCGTTTCATCTCCTCAATCTCGCGTTCCAAGAGTGGCAATTCGCGATCAGGCCACCGATCTACCAGATACGCGATTTCTATTGCCGCTTGGCTATGTGAAGCGCGACAACGACTCGATTCGGTCGGACCCAGTAATGCCGATCGCGAAACGCTCACGTCGCCCGCGGGGCGACGGCTACAACTTCGCTCGAGCATCTCCATCAGCGGCGCGACCGTCTGCTCAATTCGGAAATGCTGCTCGATCCGAGCACGCCCGGCATGCCCAAAGCGCAATCGCAACTCAGGATCGCGCAGCAATTGCTCAAGTGCGTCAGCTAGCGCAGTAGAATCGCCGGGCGGAGCTAACATTCCGGTCTGGCCGTCAACGACTAACTCGGGAATTCCGGCCAGACGAGTTGAAACGACTGCCCGGGCCGAAGCCATCGCTTCGAGAATCACAGTAGGAAAAACATCCGTGGCTCCCTGGGTGTCGGTAGTTGAAGCCAACGCGAAAATGTCAGCGGCCTGAAGTTTGTCCAAGACCGCGGCTTGCGATAGCGAACCGAGCAAATTCACTCGCGACGAAAGATCCAGCTGCTTGACCTTCTCCTGAAGCGTCTCGCGCAGCCGACCGTCGCCTATGATATCGCAGAAAAAATCGATTCGGTGTCGTGCGAGTTCGGCGCAAGCGTCGATGAGTTCGTCGAAACCTTTGAATGCAACCAGTCGACCGACGCTCACGATGCGCGGCAGATGGTAGGGCGCGACCGCCGGGCGCGCCGATTCGTCGCCGAGCGCCGGAAAACGTTCCATATCGATGCCATTGTAAACCTTGTGAATTTTCGCCGCGGAATTTGGACAACGCTGGCGGAGCAGGTCCCGGCTGTAATCGGTTTCGGCTGCCACGAATTCCGCTGCGGCGCAGATTTCGCGAAGCAAATCGTCGCTGCCAAGATCCTTCATAAAATCCTGCCCGTGTGCCGTGACGCTGAACGGAATCCCTGAAATTTCCTTTAGGAAAACCGCGGTGTGCGCTGCACGATTTGCGAAGTGCACGTGCACATGATCCACCCCACTGCGGGCAAAGAACTCGGCAAAGTACAAGGCATTGCGCGCGCGCTGTTCTGCCTTGGCCACCGGCCCGTACTTAGCATCGTGCCGCTCGACGAGATCGCGCGGCCATTTGCTGGTAGTTTTCGCATTCCGCTCAAGGATCTTTAAAATTTCCTGTGGCGGCGCGTAATGAATTGGCGCGCGCAATTTGGCGATGTATTCATGCCGCAAGCTGGTGAGCGGCGGATACACTGAGCCGATCACAAGCTCGATGCCCCGGCGCTCCAGCGCGAGCATCTCCGCATCGCAAAACGTTTGCGAGATTACTGGGTAACGCGAATACAGATAACCGAGCCGCATCGAAATCGATGATTACGCTTAGCGCGTCGAATAGCAATGAACCTACAGTGGGAGGCCCTGGCGACTGCTCCTTAACACCGCGGCCGACACCCCGAAAGCATTCGGGGCTACAATCACGAAAACCGCACGTCTTTGCCCGGATCCATCTCGAAATCCAGCACCAGTGAATCCTCCGTGTTCGGCTTAATGACTTCCTCCACGAATTTCACGTAGATCGAGTCTTCTCGGAACATGGCGAACTTATCCATTGACTCAAAATCGATGGCGATGAAGAATGGCCAGTCAGTTTCCGGGTCGATTCGCTTGCCGCATTTGATGCTCAAGACCTCGGGGATCTTGAGAAGCTGCATCCGCGTGTTCATCATCATCTCCTCCACGCGAGCGGGCGTGACCTCCGGCTTCAATCTGTAGAGAACGATATGGTGAACCATGAGGGTAAAGCTAATAGGCGTTTCTATTGAGCGGCGCAAGTGCGAATCCATGCCTCCGAAAACCAGGGCGTCCGCACGTGAATGGGGTGATTGCCGCAAGAGAGAATGACGCTAATCTTCGGCATGGACAATGGTTCTGCAGGCGAGTCGACGAGTTTGGTCGTTGTGCCATTCGACGGAGAAAAGTCACATGGCCGGGAGAGATGATTTCACAAGAAAGCGCCGCAAACGTCTCTGCCAAACTTGAGTATCCCGCGTGCCCGGTATGCGGCAGCGACCGACGCGAGTTTCCTTTTCGTTTGTGCCATCCGTACACTATCGCGCGCTGTACAGCATGTGGATTTTATTATCTTTACCCGCGCCTTATCGAGCGCGCGATGCAAGAAGCCTATCGCCAGCCGTCATATTACGAAGGCGGTGCTTGTGGTTACGCGGATACGAGCTATACGGCGCAGGAATCTGCATTGCGTGCAACGTTCAAACGCTTCCTGCATAATCTTGCAGACCGCCGATTGACCGGCGGCACCCTTTTAGAGGTCGGCTGTGGCTATGGGTACCTGCTTGACGAGGCCCGGCCATATTTTGATCATCGTGTTGGCACGGAATTTTCAGTGGAAGGTGCAGAAATCGCCCGCGCCACAGGGGCAGAAGTATTTGTCGGAGGCATCGAACAGATTTCCGCGGAACGTAAGTTCGATTGCATTCTCGCGGTTCAGGTAATCGAACACGTCTATCAGCCGTCGGCGTTTGTTAAGCAATTGATAAATCACACGCAACCGCGGGGGCATACTATCATCGCGACGCCCGATATGGGAGGCGTATTGCGGAAGGCCATGGGCCGACATTGGCCATCATTCAAGATCCCTGAGCATGTGGGTTACTTCGATTTTCGGACCTTAAGCCGACTGATGGAAAAAGCTGGATTGAGTGATGTTCGCCAGCTGCCTTATCCTCATGCCTTTCCATTGGGTCTGATAACGGCTAAGTTTGGTTTGAACATACCATCTGCGCTTGGGTGCCTTAAGGTATGGGTGCCAGCTACTACCGTTGCCGCTTATGGACGAGTCTCAAGAGATTAGGACGGACCCACGGCCCCCGGTCCTTTCAATTGTTATGCCGGTTTTTCGCGAAGGCGCTCAACTGGCTAGCTTTCTTTCGGCGGTTCGTAGCGCCACAGAACAGTGTAACCTCCCGCACGAGCTTCTCCTTGTCGATGATGGGTCGCCGGACGACACCTGGCTGGTGATAGAAGCGGAGGTTACAAATGGTCGGCTTTTGCGCGCCCTGCGGTTGACCCGGAATTTTGGCAAAGAATCGGCGTTATGTGCAGGACTGGAGCACGCGCAGGGCGACGCAGTGATTGTTATCGATGCCGATGGTCAACACCCACCATCGCTCATTCCAGATATGGTGAGCCTATGGCAGACTTCAGGAGCCGATATTGTGGAAGCAGTTAAGCGCAAACGCGGCCGCGAATCGTTATCCAGCAAATTTGGCGCTCAGCTGTTCTATTTTATTCTGAACAGATTGTCCGGATTCGACTTTAAGGGCGCGTCCGATTTCAAGCTGATGAATCGCAAAGCGGTCGATGCGTGGTTAAAAATGCATGAGCGCAACGTGTTCTTTCGCGGAATGACTGTCTGGATGGGGTTCACTACCGTACAGATTCCATTTGAAGTCGTGCCACGCTCAGCAGGTCAATCCACCTGGTCAGTCTTGAAACGCCTAAAGCTAGCTCTGGTCGGAATTACTGCTTTCTCGTCGTTCCCGTTACACCTCGTCACCTTTGCGGGCGTCGTTTTTCTCGGAATATCAGTTCTCTTGGGACTGCAAACGTTATATCTGAAGCTGGTGGGCCGTGCTGTCAGCGGTTTCGCTACAGTCATTCTCTTGCAGCTGATCGTCGGAAGCCTGCTAATGATTAGCCTTGGCATTATCGGCGAATATCTTGCTCGAATTTACGAAGAGGTAAAAGGCCGCCCTCGATACTTGGTAAAGGAATCGATAGAACCTAACCAGATCTCTTCTGCCAAGGAGACCTCAGACAGAATGCTCGGTCTCGAACGTCACGATTGTTCGTGAGATAGTTCCACCCCGCTAAGCATCTGTTCTGCAGAATTGGACTCGTTGAGATGTTGTGGTTCTCCGATGCTTCATCTCTGCCGCCGTTTGCAGATCAATTATGCTGACTCGGTTCCCGCCCATGTTTAGAACGTAGAGCTTCCGATTGACCAAAGCCAAGGCTGATGGCCCTTCGAGTTTATCGGGAGGCTTTGGTATCAACGTGCCGATCGTGGTACCGTTCAAATCGAAAATGAGCACTGCGTCCAGGTGTGTGCTCGACGCGTACAGCCGTCCTGTCCGTGAATCTATGGATAAGTCTTCGAACCCAACTGGCTGTCCCCACTGCGGCACTGACCATTTCGCTAGGAACTTGCCATTTGAATCAAATACCTGTATCCGCTTGTTACACGGATCGGCGACGTAAACTTTGTTGGTCGCCGGATCAACTACGACCGACGTTGGATCGTTAAATTCGCCGACACCACTACCTTTGCTGCCCCAACTCGCGAGCACCTCTCCATCGGGACTGAATTTAACGATCCGATTGTGGCCCTGATCGACGACATAAATTGAATCGTCCGGGCAAATGGCTATACGGCGTGGCCCGTGAAACCCGAGCTCGGGCCCTTTCCATTCTGCGATAAATGTGCCGTCTGGTGCCAGCTTCTGCACACGATGATTGCCAGCTTCTGCCACATATATGTCGCCAGCACGATCAATGGCGATGCCATTAGGCTGGGCAAATTGTCCTCGGCCACTCCCTTTGGTTCCTATGATACTTAGAAACGCCCCGGTTGAAGAGAATTTTTCGATCCGACCGTTACCGGTATCGGCCACGAAAACATTGCCGTTGCCATCCACTGCAATTTCAGTTGGCGAATCAAACTCGCCGTCCTCGGTTCCCTTGCCGCCTTCAAACATGTTAGCCACACCTTCACCAAGAGAGCCTAAGGGGGCAGGCGGAGTATCGGGCCTAGCAGGCAACGCTTTCACGCGCTTTTGAAATTGGCGAATGCTGCCGTTAGAAATGTTTAGGACGTAAAACGTCCTTGTTCTCCCGCCAAAGGAAAACGAAATCGAGTCCTCCGTTCCGATTTCACGGAGCGATTGAAATCTTGTGATTATCCTTTCTGTTTTCGGGTCCCTTTCCCACATCAGCTTCAGATCTTTGTTGGTCGGAGCATAGCTAGCAATCGCCCTTTTATTCGCGTTCCACACATCCTGCTCGGTCATGACAGAGAAGAAGGGCAAATCCGCGCAAAAGGACAGGATCTTGTCAGCATCGTAATCATGCAAGAACAGGTGAATGATTGAATAAGCATCATTCTGGCAGATGAATGTGTCGTAAGGAGGATCGGAGATCCCTTTAATCCGATTAAACTCGTCGCGTTCGAGGTGAGGAGGACCGGGGTGTTGTTGGCCGACTACGACATGTTTTAAGAACCGGGAGACCGCGACTTGATGTTGCGCATAGTGGTGGATCGAAAAGGGACTTTTCGTCTTGGCATAGATGTATCGAATCGAGGGGATCAATCCATCCAGAAGGATTAATCCAGCCAACGCTCCAAAAACAATTTGCACGCCTGGCCACGGCCGAAGCTTTAACAGCCAAGCAACCGTGAAGCTGATCAGGATGATCCAAAACGGGATGGCAAGCACCAGCCGCTGCTCAACGGCAGCTCCTCCCGTAACAAATACTCCTACGACCGGAAGCGTTGCCAGCGGCACGACCTCAAAACGCTTCTGCCAAAGAGCTACCACAAAACCGGGCAATAAAAGCCAGTAATAGGGCAACGGAATAGGCAAAAAATCCGGAAACAAAAGCCGGGGCCAAAAATGGGCAGCAAAAAAACAGTTCCAGAGGCCCGTCACATAATATCGGACATCATTAGGGGCGGGAGCTCCCCGCACCGCGTTCCAGAATTGGTGAAGGTACGCGCCTTCATAAGATGTATAGTGATCGCGATTGAAAATGATGTAACAGAGAATCGGCGTGGCAGCCGTCAAAAAGCTATAAACGAAAACGGCCAGCGAGCTCCACGTGGCGGTTCGCTTTAAGCTCTTCCAATAAAATACAGCGTACAGTGGCGCAGCAATCATGAGCGCCAGCACATATTGCTTGCCGGGTATGGAGCTGGCCAGGCAAAGCCCTGCTGCAATCCCGCCCAGCGAAAGGTACAAACGTGAACGGCTTCTGCCAGCAGTCTCGGATATATTGTAGCCAGGCCCCTGTGGGGCGTTACTTTCGTCTGGCACAGGGCTTCCCGATCGGCGCGCAGCGCCGTGGCTACAGCGCTCTGTGTTCATGAGATGGGTTCTAAATCCCAGATGTAGGAAATAAAGAGAGACCACGGCTAAGGCAGCCGTCATCGGGTAACGGTATCCAACGAAAGTGTAAATGAATGCAAAAGGAAGAAAATTCAGGACAACGGCGGTGACAGAAGTGACGACGTAAGATTCGAAAAACAGATCGACCAGCAAAAGCGTAAATACAAATACGGTCAGCCAAATGACGAACAGGGCTGCTTCGTACGACAGGATGTTAAAGCCGAATAGCTTGAGAAATCCCCAAACGTAATAGTGAAACAGAGTCTCTCGGGAAATGATGCCATGAAACCAGGCCGCCTGATACGGGTGACCGATAATGTGACTTTTCAGATACCGGAGGTCATTAGCGGACTCGTCAAAGAGTGAGTCTCCGTTCCAAGGCGCCGTGCGGAAATTCCACAAGTGCGAAACTACAAAAAACAGGATCCAGAAAACGAAGAATGCTGTTTTTGGCTTTATTAAAGGTCTGAAACTGGCCGCCAGGCCACGTGCGTCTGACAGGAAGGCGCAAATCAAAAAGAGCATGCTAAGCAGCCATCCAATCGGCTGCCAGGGATCTCCCCAAGCGGATTTCCGGTAATGCGCCGCGGCAGCGCAGGCGCAGACCGCCGTGGCGATCAATGACAAGCCGAGGAAAACAAATCGCGGTGTAAGCAATCCGGATTTCAGAGGCGGCAGCTTCGCAATCCTGCGTGTCGGTCCTGCAGATTCAGACCGAGCTGTTGAGACTTCGTCCGGCACGACCAGCGGTTGGTTAATTACAGATCGACCACGCTTACACTATTCCCATGCATGTTCAGGACGTAGAGCTTGCCGTTAACCAAAGCCAGTGCAGACGGTCCGTCGAGTTTATCTGGGGGCTTTGGCGTTAGACTGCCAAGTCTATTACCCTTCAAATCAAAAATGAGCACTGAGTTGATATGTGCGCTCGACGCGTAGAGCCGACCTGTTTTCGAATCAATGATCAAATCTTCGAAGCCAGCTGGCTGTCCCCATTCGGGAATTGACCATTTGGTTAAAAACCTTCCATCTGAATCAAATACCTGAATCCGTCGGTTACGCGGATCGGCGACGTAAACCTTATTGGTTATGGGATCAACTGCGACAGAGGTATGGTCGTCGAATTGTCGATCGCCATTCCCTTTGCTGCCCCAAGTGGTTACGACTTTTCCATCAGGGTTAAACTTGACGATTCGCGTGCGCCCCTGATCTACAACATAAATTGAATCATCCGGGCCAATGGCAATCCGGCGCGGTCCATAGAAGCCAGCCTCTGGCCCTTTCCATTCGGCGATGATACTTCCGTCCGACTCCAGCTTTTCCACAACGTGCTTGGAAGCATCTGCAACGTAGATGTCGCCAGTCCGGTCCACGGCGATCCCATTCGGTGCGCCTAACTGGCCGTAGCCGGTTCCTTTGATTCCCATGGTGCTAAGAAACGTCCCGCTCGGCGAGTATTTCTCGATTCGACCGTTATTGGTGTCGGCTACGAAGACATTTCCGCTAGCATCGACGGCGATTCCGGTCGGGGAATCAAATTGTCCTTTACCGCTTCCCTTACCGCCTTCGAACATGTTACTTACACCTTCAGGCAACGCGGCGAGCTTGGGAGGCGGCGTGTCTGGCACCTTGTAGATTACAAGCCCATTGTATCTGTTGTCCTCGAAAACCTTTAGGAAATAAGTCGCATAAAGCTGTTCGTTCGGTCGTTTAATGAACTGACCCTGCCGAACCGCATTATCATACGCCACGTAGTTGATGCCGTTCTCTTTCAAAAGTCGAAACACTTTCCACGGGTCCTTGCTCTCGAAAAGCTCTGCGTAAAGCCTGTCGTACTTGCCGGCATTGTAACCGGCTGACCATGCGTAGTAAGGCCAGCCATACAAGATCCGCCGTCCAGCCATTAAGATAGGATGATTAACAAAGCGATCCGTCAGGAAAATATCTCGCGGTGTAGTGTTTTTGTTAAGCCAGTCGATCAGTGGATCATTCTTATATGTTACCTCGCTCCAGCCAGTGTTATGGATCGGGAAGAAATCAATCAGGCCGCCGGGAATGATGAGCAGGGTGGCAGCAGTCGCGGCAAATTTGCCGGGCAACGTGGTTCCGGCTAACGAAAGATGCCATAATCGCCAAACTGCAAAGGCGACGAAGAGATTAACGATAATCACCCAGATGTGGAAAAACTTTTGGTTAGCAAGGCTCTCAATCGTGAACTGGAAAGAAAAGGCAACCGCAAGCAGGCTGAAAACTGCCAGGAAAAATCGCCTTTGTAGGCTGGTGGCGAAAACCAGCGCCAGTGCGATCAGCAACCACTTGAACCCAAAGATGAAGCCAAGGTACTTAGCCACATTCGCGACGGTAGGGTGATCGATTGTATAACCCCAGTGAAGGAGCTTCGGCATCTGCGCTCTAGCGCTCCCGGTGCTCAGATACAGCATCTGTGGCAGCGCAATCACACCTGAAGTAACCGCCAGCGCCACCATTTGCAGCCGCAACGGACACAAGATGAACAAGAGGCCCAGGATTGCGGCAGCAGTGATAAACACCGCGCTGTTCCACATCGGTAGTAAACCCAGTAGGACACCCGAAAAAATAAAGCCGGACAGAGTGGCACGGAAATTTTCCGGCGTGAGAAGAGTTTGCTGCTGCGGTTCTGTCAGCGTCGGCGGCGGAGGCACCTCAGTTTCACGTTCCGCAGGAATTTCAGCTGGCGTGGCGTGATCAGAGAGCGTGTAGTTGTAGCCACCGGCCTGTGGCCGGTCGGCCATCGCTGATCGTGCAGTCTCGGTCAACGCCTCTGGTTTGGGTGATAGCGTATCATTATGAACGATCTCATAACTAGGCGACGTTGTAGCCACGGTGCTGTGTCGCCGCGATCTCTTGGGCAAGAACGCTCGGACGCCTCGACCTAGCGAGGCGGCTACATCATTTATGAGACGGCTCCCTGTCTTTATTTTCTTAGCCGCTATAGCGCGATAGCGGATCACGAGAAAAACCAGGACGAGAAGAAGTATCCCGATCGCACTGGCGAAGTGCCGCTGGTTGAGATAGGTCACCTGGGACCAAGTACCCCAAGCGTCACCACGATATGGAAAGATCGTTGGGAGATACTCGCGTACGTGCGTTATAGCTTCGAATGCGCCGCGCACCGAGGCTTGTTTGCGAAGAAATGGGACGTAAGAGAGCGACCCGAAAAAGAAAAAGAGCAGCGAACCAAGGCGTCCGACTGCGCGCGAATTGAAAAGCACCTCGCCAAGCGTCATGACGATCACGAGCATCGCTACGAGTGTGGTTATGCTAAGTAGATTCAAGCTCCACGCCGGATCGAGTCCGAGGAATTCCAGATTTCCCGCCTGAAAATAAAACAAGAAGTGGTAGCGGATCCGGTCGCCGGAGAAATGCGGGTATTCCGTGGGGAAATTGTGTCCTACAGCAAAGCTCTGCATCAGCGCGGTGTTTGGCCCGAAATCGCTGTACTCAGGGTTGGCGATCTGGAGCTTGCCGCCCTTGGTATTGAACGACGCAAACATCATCCACGAGACGAGGACCACGTATCCGGCGATGAGTAGCCAGTCGGCTATGCTCGACCCCCTAGGCCGCGGGAGATATAAATTCGATCCCTTCAGATAGGCTTCTTCCGGAGTGCGTGTAAGAATTCTGTCTTTCCACTTAGGCCAAGACAAAAGCGCGATCCCTGCTACAGAGAAAAAAAGATTTGCCCACAAAAGAGGTCGTGACGTCCAGAAGAAAACCAGCCCCGCCAGGTACGTAAACCATGAACTAACCAATAGCCCGACGAGGATCGCTGCCGCGCACCGGTGTGCAACCGACGCAAACTGGTAAAAACGCCGGCAAATAAAGTCACCGACACAAGCGGCCAACCCAAAATAAATCAGAGCCAGCATTCCCAAGTCTTCGCTGATTTACGACCCGCACCCGCCGTCGCACCAGGCTTCGACGTGGCAGGCATAGGCGCAAATCGTAAACGCTCGTTTTTTTTCGTCAAACATGTCCGCATTATTCCGCAGAGATGAACCAGCAACAGTTCTGAGACTCTCGAGCTGACGTTTTTACGACGGCTGGATTCGATCGGTCCAAAGGAATAGCCATGTGGCAGTCGCGTTGATCGCGATAGATACAGTGAAAAGTGAAATCTCGATTACGGTTGTCTTGGGTGGTCCATTACCTGTGAGCAAAAGAAACATCCACGGAAGGAGAATCATTGCGTAGCGGTAAGAGAATTGCCACCCGCCTGGATTTCCATGGCACCAGAGCACGAACGTTACGATCCCAATCGCAATCCACGATATGGCCCCATAGGTTCCGACTGCTCTAAAAAGGAGAAAAAGAAGCGGACTGCTGAGCAGGATGGAGCACCCAAACGGAGGAAAACTAAAGAAGGGAAAATCAGGGTCGTCGCGGAACCCTTCGAACAACATTTTGTTGACGTTCCAGGGAATCGAGTGGAGCGAAAACAGCCCGTGCTCGTACCAAGGCTCGTCGCGCACTTCAGGGATATGAAAGTAACCAAAATCGAAGATTGAATGAAACCGGGCGAAATTATAAGCGGCAGTCAGCAGTGCCAATGTTACTGGCAGAGTTAAAAAGTCGATAACCATTGGTGCGTTTACACGAAGCCTTTGTTTCACTTGAGCGGTGCGCGACTGGCCGGCAGTATTTTCGTTTGAGCGGCGCCAGAAAAGATAAAGGTAGAAAGGTGCAGTGAGCAGCAACTCGGTCCGATTTCCAAAAGCAAGCGTGAAGAATGCCCCAGCGACGAAAGGCGACGGTCGCACCAACGTGAAATAGAGAGCTGCGATTTCTCCCAATACCGCAAGACCGAGCGCGATTTGCCACGCGCCGCCCATTCCAAGATTGCACCAGGTCCACGTTCCGAAAACTGGAAACAGCGCCAGGAGAATCCGGCGAGTCAGCGGTTTCGGTCTCAAGCTAGAATAGTCAGGTCCGAATGCTTTCGCGACTTGAAAGAAGAAGTAAACGCAAGCTCCGGCGATTAAGGCCGCCAGAATGCGTGCGGGAAAATTGTGGATCAGCGACGCCTTTTCGAGAAGGGCAACTGGCAACATGCTGACCACGGCGCCGAGTGGAAACGCGGAATAATATTTATTCCCATACGGAATCATCTCGTTGAGCCACTCGGGCGGCTTTTCGCGGAAGCCGAGATCGCCGCGCAAAAATGCCGAGGCGATCTCGGCCGTGTAATCCAGATCGCGCAGCGTCGGATTTGTGGAGAAATAGAAGGCGAGAGCGGCGAACAACGAGATGGCAATCGCCAACCAAAGCTGGTACCTCTCCGGCTTTTTCGATGTTTCTGCCTCCATCAGAGCTTGAAACCGGCAGCGACGGCGTCCCAGTGGAACATGCGGACGGTATCAAGCGAGAGCTCGTCGAGGTCTTTGCCGCCGAGTTCGAGAAGTTTTTTCAGAATGTCGTGCGGCACAGTAACGATTTGACAACCGCACGCGGCAGCTTGGAAAACGTTAAGCACCTCGCGTACGCTCGCCCAGAGGAGTTCGGCCTTCGGCAACGCCCGCACGATCTCGATGGACTCCTTCATTATCGGCAATGGGTCGACTCCGGTATCAGCGATTCGTCCAGCGAAGACTGACAGGATCGATGGTACGGTCGGTTTCAGCACGGCAACGACGGCTGTTACCTGACGCGGCGTCAGCATCGCCGTTATGTTTAGCTTTACGCCTTCACCAGCTAATCGCTCGATCAAGGGAACAGAGGATTCGCCACTGGTGTTTGTGATTGGGATCTTAACGTATACGTTATCCTGCCACTCGTGGATTTTGAGCGCTTGCCGGCGCATCTCCGCAAAATCGTCGGAGAAAACTTCAAACGAGATCGGTTTAGATTTCACTTCTTTCAATACTGCTTTGGCAAAGCTTTCGTAATCAGTCAGACCGACTTTTCGCATCAGAGTCGGATTGGTCGTCAGACCATGGATGTAGGGCTGGCGCGAAAGCTCCGCAATCCCCTGAAGGTCAGCGCCGTCGGCGAAGATTTTCACGGGCAGGTCCAGCAAGCGTTCAGTCATCCCTTCCAGCCTATTCAACGGCCACCGCCAAATGCAAGCAGTTCTCAGAGACCCGCGTCGCGGAGAACGGCGCTCACGGCATCGTTGAAATTCGCGACGGTAAAATCGGCCGCTTCGCGCAAGTTCTCTTTGTAGCCGCGCTGGATGAAAATCGCACGACAACCTGCGGCGCGCGCGCAATCGACATCGCGCCAGCGATCGCCTATGACATAACTCCTTTTAGGATCAATGTTCAGTTCAGCAGCTGCGCGGAGGATCAGGCCTGGTTGCGGCTTACGGCAACCGCACGGTTGGCCGTAACGCTCGCCGGCGTGATAGCAAATCTCAATACGATCAAGTAATGGAAGCGCCGATTGCATTTTCAGATGCATCGCTTCAACGGCTTCGCGACTCTGGGTGCCGCGGCCAACGTCGGGCTGGTTGGTGATGACAACCAGAAGGAAGTTCGCAGCCTTGAGTTGCGCACACCCGTCGGGAACGTCCTCGTAAAGCTCCAACTCCTCGACGTGAAATGGAGGATGGGGCGTTCCGTTGCGGACCGCGACCCGGTTGATTACTCCGTCGCGATCGAGAAAAACTGCGCGTCGCGCTACTTCATGCTTTCCCATTTCGTCTCGGCAACTTTGAGAGTGGGATGCGAAATCCACAAATGCCAAACCACGGCTTGAAACGCCTCGGTGTGCGGCGTGATGTTTGCGGGCTTGACTGTCGGGATGACAATCGCCACATCGGCAACCTGCGCAGTGTATCCTCCGTCGCGGCCCACGATCCCGAGGATCGCGCTACCGCGTTCCTTCGCGAGTTGGAGTGCGCTCACCAAATTCGCACTCACATTTTTTTCGAGGTTGCCGCCGCCTACCGACAATACTACAATCGCGTCTTTTTCGTTGAGTTGGCTGCCTTTAAGCCATTGGGCAAAAACTGAATTCCATCCATCATCGTTGGTGCGAGCGGTTAGCTCCGAAACGTTATCAGTAGGCGCGTAAGCTTCAATCCCAGCGAGCTTGCGGAAATCGTTCACCGCATGGGAAGCATTCGCCGCGCTGCCTCCAACGCCGAGAATGAAAACCCGGCCGCCGCGCGCGCGCACTGCTGCGAGTACTTCTACGGCCTTTTCGCAAAGTGCCGGGTCAAGCTTCGCGACGATTTCGCTCACCTCGCGCAAGTGTTGTTTTGAATAGCTCATCCAGGAACGGAAACTGTGTTCTTGCGCAATAACGCATCAAGTTCCAGAAGACCCTCCGCCGAGCCGATCTCATAGAATCGTTGTTTCACTTCATAGGCAGCCATTTGTTTCTCGGATACGAGACGCGAGTACAGATCGGCCACATCAAACGGCACATTGTCGGGAAAGCCAGCGAATACTCCTGCGGTCAGAACGCTTATGCCGTAATCGATGTGCCGCATTTGCGGTGTGCGCATTTTCTTGTCATATCGATGAATTTCCCCCGCTTCGAACCAAACATTGCTTGCATCCCAACGGCCTTCGTTCTCGAACACTGTCATCAAAGCCGATTTCTCGCTCCGAACGAACGCTTCAACGATCGTGGCGTATTCGACCGGCATGTATGAGTCTCCGTAAATTACTAGAAATTGCTCGCCGAGCTTCGAAATGGCGTGCTTCAGTGCACCGCCCGTTCTGAGAAGCGTTGGCCCATCGAACGAATAATTAATTTGTAAGCCGAGTCGTTTTCCGTCGCCAATGTTCGCCTTGATCATCTCACCCAGATAGCCCACACAGAGTACGATCTTACGAAAACCTTCGGAATGCAGTAACCGCAACTGGTGGACGAGGAATGGTTCGCCAGCCACGCTCAACAGCGCCTTTGGAATGTTATTAGTTGTCGGTCGGAGACGCGTGGCAAGGCCGCCAGCGAGAACGGCCACGGGCCAATTTGCCAACTCGACGTCTCTCCTTCGCGCCGTCATTGAATGAGAATCTTTGTACCTTCAGGCTCGAATCGGAAACGCACTTCCGTCAATCCTCTCTCGCGCATCGCGTCACGCAGGCGAGGCTTATCTTCGGAGTAGAACACGAGAAAACCGCCCCCGCCGGCGCCGATTAATTTTCCGCCCAGGGCGCCGTTCGCCATCGCGACATCATAAGAGTCGTTGATAAAGTCATTGCTCATGATGGCCGAGCGTTCCTTTTTCCGCCGCCAGTGAACGTCCATCAGCCGCGCGAATTCGCGAAGATTATTCCTTTCCAACGCGAGCTGACTTTGGCGCCCGAGCTTTTTTACGAAATGCAAGTTCTCCAGCATCGCTTCATCAGACTGCGTGCTTTTGTCGTGTTGCTCCTGCAGGATTTTTGAGGCTGAGCGCGCATAGCCGGTAAAGAACAGCAACAAATTGTCCTCGAGCTCCAATAAAGTTTCTTCAGAAATGTTGAGCGGCGATGCTTTGACGCGGCCATCCAGCAGAAACTCAAAACAAGTGATCCCGCCATACGCCGAGATGTATTGGTCTTGTTTACCTATTGGTTCGCGCAGTTTTTCCATCTCGATACAACATGCCTGCTCGGCTAGTTCAGACGCGTGCACCAGATTTTTGCGCAATGCGTGCAGGGCTTTGAGCAGCGCCGTTGTGAAACTGCCAGACGAGCCAAGACCCGTTCCTGCCGGGATATCGGCCATACTTGCGATCTCCAGGTTGCGTTCCTGTATGCCGGCTAGTTTAAGTGCTTCCCTGATGATCGGGTGTTTGATTTCGTCGACACTGCGTACTTCCTCGAGATGCGAGTACTTCAGCAAGAAACCATCTACAAACCGGCGATGAACAGTAATGTAAACGTACTTGTCGATTGCCGCGGCTATTAGGAATCCGCCGTGGTCGCGATAGTACGAAGGCAGATCAGTCCCGCCGCCGCCGAGCGAGATCCGCAATGGAGAACGCGTGATGATCATTTCGGGAAGGCCAACATGGAAAAACCAGAGCGGCTTGTCCAGCGCTCCATTCTCCGTTTAGCCTCGTGACGTTCTGCCGAGATATTGATTCCATTTCGCCCGGGTTTCGGCCGGCACGTTCATGTCCGCTTCCACGAGCCACGAGAGGGTCGTCAACGAGTTGATCACCACCGAGACGACAACGAGTCCCATAAGCACGTAGCGCAATTGAAATGCAATTTTGCCGTGCCGCAGACAGATCAGAAAAGCAAAGATTAGAAATGGAAAAAGCTCGGCAAGATAACGTTGGGCCAATCCCATGAAAGAAAGAATCACGACAACTTGAAGCAGGAAAATCCCGGCGATTGCCCGATCCACGGCGTCAGCACCTCCGGGTCGCAGCAACATCGCCATGCCGATCACAGCTCCGAGCAGAAGCCAGGATGAGGACCACAGCAGTGAGGAGTATGTCTCAGTGAAAGGCATTACATAAAGATCCTCGGGGTCATAATCTTGCCGTCCGGCTTTCAAAAACGGAGCCTCACGCTGCAGTTGGGGAGTTCGCAAGACGAAATAGTCCGCAAAGCTATACGGCACACGTCTGAGCCGAAAAAGCCCGTGCTTAACTGCGAAATCGCGTTGAACCGGATTAATGTTATACCTCATGTTCATGCCGCTAAAGTCGCCGAATCTCGCGTAGCTAAGAGAAAGGTAGAAAAGCAATGCAGCGCCGAGCGGCAGAAGCAGAACGGCAAGATTTCGGATGGGCTGTCGGTGGAGCAAACGAATCGCAAGCAGTGGCGCGATCAGAACGAAAGGCGCACCGAACGTCGCCCGCGAAACTAGAGCCGCGCCTGCGCAAAACGAAAACGCAAGCAATGACCGCGTTAACGCCGCGCCCTCAGTTGTTCGAGATTGGCACGCGAAATAGATCGCAGCGACAGACCACGCGAATCCCCAGATAATTGCTTCATCGTAGATGGACACATTGCCTAGCAACAACAGCAATGGTGAGCCAAGCGCGAACCCGATCATGCAGGCGTTACCAATCCAGTTACGCGCGCGCGACGAAAGCGGCGATGAACGCAACGCTGTTTGCACCAGACCGGCAAACGCAAACAGCGCGATGACTCCCGCGCAAAATCCTGAGATCCGCGACCATTTCCCGTGACCAGGTGGATAGATGAAATTCAGCGGAATGCGAAGCAATGCGGGGAATGGCCCAAAGTACATCCGCACTTTGCCGTTCACGATCATCGTTTCATGTGCGATAGCGGCTGCATCGACGCCCACATCGCCTCGCAAGAAGTGTTCCCCCTGCGAATCGTAGGCGCCACCGAGCACTTCCTGCACAAAAATGTCTCCGCCCCCGGTCGTGGTGAACAACCAGAGGACCACGGTGAAAATGAGAGTTACCCGCAGAAGATTCGGCGCCCGGTTACCATCAGTGATCTGCACAGACGCAATATATGCCGACTGAAATGCGATCAGTCGAGGATGTGACCGGTTTCGCTAGTTATGCCGGTCGCCCTCGTTCTTCGTGGCAGCTGCAAAGAGATTCAAACCGAACTTATGATATCGCAATCGGATCTGACTCGGCTTAAAGCCGGCGCGAACTAGCATGGGCCACAGATCGCGCTTGTCGTAATACATTTTGTGATCGTCGATCTCTAGTTTGGGGCTGAAACCGAACCGGAATGCGGACAACTCGAGGAATTGCTTCCCGCTCCACGTCGGCACATTCACCAACAGCAATCCCGAGTGTCTGAGCAAGCGCCATGCAGATTGGATGACAAACTGCGGTTCAGCGAGGTGTTCCAACACAGAGATGAGCATCACGACGTCCACGCTTTCGCTTTCGAGTTTTGGCAGCGTTTCTTCGATTGTCGCTTGATGGAACGTGAATTTTTCCAGTGTTTGCAGCTCCGGCGAGATCTGGAAATCCACTCCGATACCTCGCTTCAAGATTGGTTCCAAGGCGATCAACTGCGTGGCGCGATAGCCACAACCGAGTTCCAACACCTCCAGATCGTTGCGACTGGGCAGATGCCGGTGTATCGCGCGCTTGGATAGCCACACTCCCAGGCGATCGACAGGCGTCAGTCCGTGCTGCCCATAACTTTCATGTGCGCGCAGACTCACTGCCGGGACCTTGAGATAGCGCGTTTTGCCACTTCCATCAGCAGCGTAAAGCCGAACGTTTGGAATCCGAGAATAACCAGCAAAAGACCGAGAATGGCAGGGTGCGAAATCGCTTCGAGTTGCAGTCCGCGTTTCAAATAGTGATAGGTAAGGTTCCCGAGAAGCACCAATCCCGCGACGCTTAGACCAGCCGACGCAATCATCCCACGGTCGTAGGTCATGATGTTTTGTAGCCGCTCTACGAACCGAGGTTTTAATCCGTGCATTACTCGCGCAAGAACTCCGATTTGAATTGAGCTGTAACCCAAAGTTGCGCATGTCACTCCGAGCAGCATCCAGTACAGGCTAAAACCAATTCTGCCGATCCTCACGGGTCCGGCTGCCAGGCCGAGAGAAAGCACTAACCCAATTACCAGGAGCACAGCACCGGCCTTAAGCAGGAATGAATCTGCCGCGTAAACCAACATCACTTTCAGGTTGACCCAACCGGCGAGCCACGGCGATCGCCAGCCCACGCGCAAGTGATGGCTCAGTCGTCCTTCGCGATCCTTGAAGAATTTGATCGGCACTTCCGAACTGATGAGTTTCAGTCGCGCCGCCTTCAGCACCATTTCGCTTGCGTATTCCCAGCCCCGCGACGTGATGTTGATTCTGTCCAATGCTTCACGGGTCACGCCGCGTATGCCGCAATGGATGTCGGAAAAGTTGCTGCGATAAATCCGGTTCAGAATCCAGTTCGTGAGAGGCGTGCCGAAGTAACGGTGCAATTTCGGCATCGCGCCTTTTTGGATGCTGCCTCGAAACCGGCTGCCCATGATGAACTCCGCGCCGTTCCGGAATTCCTCCACGAACGGAGCGATTTCGCGAAAATCGTAAGTTAAGTCGGCGTCGCCCATCAAAATCCATTTTCCGCGGATATATGGAAGTGAGTCCATGTACGCGCTACCGACTCCGCGCTTCGGAACGCGTAAAACCTCGCCGCCGTGTTCAAGCACAATCTTCGGCGTGTTGTCAGTCGAGCTGTCGACGATGAGGATTTGCGCGGTCACGCTGGCGCGCTCGATGCCTTCCTTGCACCATTCCATGAATTCCCCCACGGTGATTTCCTCGTTCATCGCAGGGATGACGATGCTCAATTCCACATCGTCAGGCGTCGTGTCTTGCGGCAGAACGTGCTCGATAGCTGCAGCGTTGTTCTGGAGGGATCGCTGCAGTACGTGCATCACGGTAGGATGTAACCAATCGGAGGCCACCGAGGCAAGGCTGGGGCCGTTATTTTCTGAAATCGAGCGCGCCTTTTTTGAGGGCGTACACGTAGCCCACCATCAGGATCGTAATGAAACTGAGCATGCTCCAGAAGATCGCGCTGCCTTGCTTGATCGCGTCGCGGTAAACGACCGCCCAAGGATACATAAACACGATCTCGAGGTCGAACAGGATGAAGAGCATTGCCACAACGTAGAACTTAACGCTGAAGCGCGGCTGCCGTTCGCCCTGCGGAATCATCCCGCATTCATACGCAGTATCTTTCGCTCGTGTGCGTCTTCCGCGTTTGCCTACGAGAATACTGACGAGCAGTGCTGAAACAGCAAATAGAGCGGCAACAATTATTTGCAGGAGCACCGGCAAATAATCGCGCAGCATCCGGGAAGTTCGCCTGAAGCCAGTTCGTCTTAAAAATCTGGCTTACTTTACCCCGGCCAGATGACCATTCTGCTGTGCAATTGCTTGAGCCAGAGCCGACGGCAAGCCTTTGTATTTCTTGCCGTTCTTTTTGACCGCACCGCGCGCTACGAGGTTTTGCAACTTCTCGTAGGCTCGCAGCCGCAGCATTTCCTCGCCACCGCTGGCAGCATTCCGTGCCCGAAGATTCTCGTGCACGATATCGAAGAGCTGCTTGAACTCGAACGAAGAACGCCTGGAGAGGACAGCAACCAGCTCCTCAGTTACCAAATCGGGAACACGACGGGAGAATGCATTTTTCTTTAGAATAGCCATAGGGGCCGAACGATAGCAGATTTTTGAGAAATTGCAGCAGTTTTCTTCGCTTTCGTTAGGGAAACTCAGGCCGTGCCGGAATGGCACGTAAAACGGCTTAGGCCTTCCAGTTTGCAAGTTCCCAACGCGGGGGAGACCGGCTAGATTCCGCTATTTTACGGCGTCGGCGATGGAGTCGGTCCCGGGCGAAGCGGTGCGGCAGGGGTGCCCAAACCAGTCTGCCGCGCAGCAGCCGCACCGAAACTGCTAAAAATGGCAACGCCGATTCCTAATTGATCCAGCGTCATGGGTCCGATTGACTCAGCCATGTAACCATCGCGGTCGTATCGCTGGGAAGAGACAATAGGGCTCAGATGCTTTGTGATAAGTTCCGGCGCTGGAAGTTTGGAAAGGTCGATCGAGCCAGCAACCGCCGGCACGAATGCCGCAGCCATTAACAACATCGGCCGCAGCGAAGTGTCGAGCCGGGAATACAACTGCGCCGTATCGATATAGGCAAAAAAGTTCGTGGGCGCTGCCAGCAGGCGCTCGGCTCCCTTGTAAGTTTGAGAGATTGCAAGTTCAGACGAGCTACCACCTGCGCGCTTAATTGCCTCTTCCACAGACGCGGGATCCAAACCAGCGATTAGAATCCGATCAGACAAAGCGATCGTAGGACTGATCGCAACAAAGGTGGCAGCTGATTGCTTCGAAAAATAGCGGACCCCATCTTTCTCGGTAGCTGTCCACGAAGCATCTTCCTCGCTCCGCAAGAGCGCTTCCACGATCTGTCCTGCTTTGGTCGCGTCAGTCACCGGTAGCGTCACAAGCAGCGACGGCCAACGCGCGCTTGAAGGCCAATTAGCCAAAGATCCGAGCTCGATGCCGAATGCCGCTTTCCAATCAGCGGCCGTGATCCCGCTATCGCTAAACGCCTGAAAAATCTTCGTACCGGCAAAGGCCGCCGCCTGCTTGAGAGTGTCCATTCTTTCCCCGAGGTTGAGTAGCATCGCGAGGTAAAGGAACGTCTCTCTCGTTCCAAGAGACAACGACGAGCGCGTGAGGGTCGTGTTCTGCTCCAGCTTCGGCATACCCAGGAAAAACATGTCGTGTATTTTTCCGTTCTCGAATCGCATCGAGCCGGTGATGCAGCGCATTTTCTCGAGCATTGTGCCCTCGCCGGGAGCCGGAGTTGATCCGACAGCAGCGCGCAGTGCCGCGAGTCGTTGCGAGAACGTCTTTGGCTGCAGATAAAAGAATGCCGTGTAGTAGGAGGGCCGACGGGAAATAGCTGTGCGATACGTCTCGTCCTTGTCGAGCCTGTTGTCTGGATTTGATGCACGGCGATCGGCACGATCGAGCAACGCCTGCAAGTCCGCCGCATCTGTTGCCACGAAAAACCACGGAGGATCATAGGCGCTGGCAATACTGAATGAACCCGTTTTGGTCGCCTCGATTTCGTGGCCCTGATATTGTACTTTCTCGAGCTTGAGGCTTGAATTTTGACCCATTAACATCAAGCGCCATTTGCCAGTGATTCGTTCCGCTTCTTCCTGGCTGCCGCGAAAACGAAAGCCGCCTACAATTTTTGGATTGTTATTCTCGATAGAGGTCAGCGCGACGAAGGCGTTCTTGGGTGCGAGCTGTTCGATTTCCAGTAGCGTTTGAGATGCCGCATCCGTTTTTGGTGCGTTGCCTAGCGGCTTGCGCAAAAAATCCTGCACTGCACGCTCCCGGTACAGCTGATAAATGTCGCAGCGCTGCCATTCATCGCGAGCGTGGTTAAAGTCCGGGATTTGCGCCACGAAAATCGTTTCGCGCGGCAGAAGCGCGGCCACGGGAGCGCTTGAGAGTCGTTGCGAAAATTGCCAGTAGTACCAACCGGCAAATGCAGCGACGGCCAGTGCGATTAAAATGAACAAAATTCGCCTCATAGCGATTTCTGCCTCATAAACGTGGATGCTGGATACTCGATGGTCGATGGGCGTTCAACACAAATCCCGGCTTCAAAATCCGGCGATCAGCATCCTTTCAGCCGCTACGCTCGCGGATGAAATTGGCGATGCACAGCCTTCAGCCGTTGCTGATCGACATGGGTGTAGACCTGTGTCGTCGATATGTCCGCGTGACCCAGCATCTCCTGGATGATTCGCAGATCCGCGCCGTTGCTGAGCAGATGCGTGGCGAAGCTGTGCCGCAGAAGATGAGGATAGACGTTCTTTTCCAGTCCGGCGCGCTGCGCGTGCTTTTTAACGATCTGCCAGATCCGCGCTGTGGTTAATTTCGTCCCTCGTTCGGAGAGAAAAATTTCGCTGCTAGTACGCGGCTTCACGAGTTTTGGCCGCTCGGCAGAGAGATATGCTGCCAAGGCTTCGCATGCTTTTCGACCGACGGGTACTAGCCGCGTCTTATTTCCTTTGCCCGTCACGCGCACCACGCGCTCTTCGCAATTGAAATTCTCCAGTCGCGCATTTGCCAGCTCTGAAATTCGCAGCCCGCTTGCGTAAAGCAGCTCGATCATCGCCCGGTCGCGTAAACCGTGAACGGCTTTGGTATCGATTTTTTCGAGGAACTGCTCCACTTGCAATTCGTTCAACGTTTCCGGGAGATAGCGCTCTATCCGAGGCAGCGCCAATGCTTCGGTCGGATCACGGTGTATAAGTCCCTTGGCGGCGAGAAACCGAAAAAAAATCTTGAGTGCAACCACAACTAGCTTGATTGAAGAGGCCGAGAGGCCGGCGCCTTTGCGCTCGGCAAGATACTCACTCATCATCGGCAAAGTCATGCTGCGCGGGTGGGTGATATTTTTCTTCACACTGCACCATTGCGCGAATTCGCTCAGCGATCTGTGCGTGGAAAGCTGATAGTTTTCGGAAAGACCCCGCTCGACTGCAAGAAAACGGATGAACGCGTCGATAGAATCTTCCATCAAGGCAATGCTAAATGAGCAGTGTATAGTGACTAGTGGAAATTTGTGTCGCCGGTTCGCTCACGCTGTATCGCCGCCCAACCGCGAAGTTATTGACAAGCGAACAATGAATGCAGGATGTTTCGTACGATGAGCTTGGATCTCAATACCATTCTGAACGATTGGCCCTACGAGAGCGGCACGGTGAAAGTGCGCAAAATCACCGGGCTCGACGGTCGCGAAAAATTGCAGCTGCGCGTGGACCTCGGGGTTTTGCAAATGGAAATCACCGGGCGACCTGACGGCCGACGTCCGCACAATTGCGAATCGCTCCTGGAATACCATCGGAGACGCGCGACCCGCGCCGAACAGAAAGGCGAGGCTTACGAGCTTAACCCCGAGCAATGCGCGGAGCTGCAACAGGAGGGAATCCAATATTATCATCGGTATCTGAGCCTGTTTCAGATTAACGATTTCGAAGGCGTGGTGCGCGATACGCAGCGGAATCTCGATCTTTTTACTTTCGTCAACGAGCACACGGATCGCGAGGATTTCTCGTGGGGCCTGCAACAGTTTCGGCCTTACGTGCTCATGATGAATACGCGCGCCAAGGCCTCCATCTCTCTTGCTCAAGGAAAATTTGCCGAGGCCATAGCAGAAATTGAGCGCGGTCGCGAAGCGATTGTAGATTTTTTGCAACAGTCGAACTTTTCGGAGCTGGTGTCTAAAAGCGCGGAAATCGCGTTTCTCGATGAATGGCTTGAGGAAGTAAGAGCGAAACGCCCGCTTTCGAAACTGGAGGTCATGCAGCGCGAAATGGAAACGGCGATCGCGAAGGAACTTTACGAGCGGGCTGCCGAGTTACGCGACGCAATCAAACTGCTCAAGACGCAAAAGCAGGTGTAGCGGCTGACTGGAACCAGCCATATTCAACGAACCGCTTACCTATTCGTTAGGCTACGGTCGAAACGAGGACGCGACCCACTGCGAGTACGAGCAGCAAAATTGGAATTGCAAGGCTAAGCCCGTTTAACACCAATCCGGCCATCGCGAATTTGATCGCGCGTGTGGGTATACGGTTTGCGCTGAGAGCTACCAGCAGCCCCGGCATTGCCAGCGCAAAAATGAGCAATGCGAAAAATGGCAAGGCCCAAATAATATCGCTACTGCCTTTACCGAATGGAGGCCTTTCCAGTAGCGACAAACCGACGAAAACTTCAATGCCCAGCGAAAGAATGCCGGTGCCGAAGGAGAAGTACGTCAAAGGATGTGTTCGCGATTATCCGACCGAAGCCGGATCGTCTTTACCTGTAGATCGTGCCGGGCTCGAACAAAACGTACCGTTTTGCTCTTCGCACGCATGAGAATTGAGTGGGTGAGTGCCGTCACGCCGCCGCGCGCTCGCACACCTTGAAGAAGCGCGCT
>WNFW01002033.1_pt1 | contig 28575 bp, 23 predicted proteins | sample 5400131 | NCBI WGS metagenome assembly WNFW01 (sample SAMN13153362, study PRJNA577476) | soil metagenome | isolation source: 20 cm soil or saprolite under grassland replicate 1 | place: USA:California | collected 2016-06-15 | reverse complement strand
AGCTGGTTAGAGTGCCGGTCTGTCACACCGGAGGTCGCGGGTTCGAGCCCCGTCAGCCCCGCCTGAACCCGCCTCGCGGGACGACGCACCCGGCCCCGCCTGCCACGGCAGGCGGGGCTTTCGTCTTTTTCGGGAGGGCATTGACCCCCACCTACCATGTGCCGGTCCTGGCCGATGCCGTGCGCGACTGGACGACGGGTGGCTGCCGCATCGTGGATGCGACCGTCGGCGGCGGCGGCCACGCGGCGCTCTTCCGCGAGCTCGGCGCCGAGGTCCTCGCCGTGGACCGCGATCCCGACGCGATCGCCGCCGCGCGCGCCCGCCTCGGCGACACCGGCATCCGTTACTCGAGCGGTCCGTTCGGCTCCGCGAAGGTGCTGGGCACGATCGAGACGTTCCGCCCCGACCGCATCCTCCTGGATCTGGGGGTCTCGTCCTACCAGCTCGATACCGATCTCCGGGGGTTTACCTTTCGTCCCGGGGCGCCGCTCGACATGCGGATGGCGGCGGGACACGGCGTGACGGCCGCCGACATCCTGAACACGTGGCCCGAAGCGCGTCTCGCCGGCGCGTTCGCTGAGCTCGCGGACGAGCCGCGCGCGCGCCGTCTGGCCCGGGCGGTCGTGAAGCGGCGCGCCACCGCCCGCTTCGCGACCAGCGACGATCTCGTGAACGCGATTCGCGAGGCGCGGGGCCCCCGCTCGGGGCCGTCCGACTTCGCGCGGCTGTTCCAGGCCCTGCGGATCGTCGTGAACCAGGAGCTCGAGCAGCTCGAGCTCGCGCTGCCGGTGCTCCGCGCCACGCTCGTGCCCGGCGGGCGGATGGCGGTGATCACCTACCACTCGGGCGAGGACCGCATCGTGAAGCACGCATTCCGTGACTGGAGCCGGTCGTGCGTCTGCCCGCCGCGTCAGCCCGTGTGCACCTGTCGCGGGCGCCCCCTGGGCCGCCTCCTCACGCGGAAGCCGATCCGTCCCGCGGCCGCCGAGGTGCGCGACAACCCGCGGGCCCGCTCGGCGCAGCTGCGCGCCTTCGAAGTCGGCGATGGCTAAGGGCCGCCACTGGGTCGCGCTCTGGCTCGTGGCCTTTCTCGTGACCACGTGGCTGGTGTACGCCCGCCAGACGGCCGCTATCCGCGCGGCCCGTGAGCTCGCCGATCTCCGGGCCCGGCGCGCCAACCTGGACGGGCACCGCGCCGATCTCGAGCGCCGCATCCGCGCCGCCGAGAGCCGCGCCGTCCTCGTCCCCCGGGCGCAGGCGCGGCTGGGGCTGCACCTGCCGAGCGACAGCGAGATCGTCCTGGTCCCTGCTCCGAGCGGCTCGCACTAGCGAAATGGCCAGGTCTGCAGTCCGCATCCAGGTGGTGGAATTCGGGGTGCTCGTGGGCCTGGCCCTGCTGGTCGGACGGGCGGCGCAAGTACAGATCCTCCAGGGTCGCCGCTGGGCGGAGGAAGCGCAGGCGCAGCGCACCGAGCGCATCGTACTCCAGGCACGCCGCGGCACGCTGTCCGACCGTCACGGCACGCCGCTCGCCGTGACGCAGGAGACCTACCACGTGGGCATCGCGCCCAACGAGCTGCGCGACCCGGTCGCAGACGGATCGCTGATCAGCCGGCGGCTCGGGCTCACGGCGCACACCTGGCAAGAGGCGCTGCGCCGCCGATACGCCTACTTCGCGGGGCCGTACAGCGCGCTCGAAGTGCAGCCCCTGCGGAGCGTACGGGGCGTGCATCTCGAATCCGTGTTGAATCGGTTCTATCCCGATCCCGCGGTCGCGCGCGCGACCATCGGCCGCCTGGGTGACGACGGCTTGGCCGCCTCCGGGCTCGAGCGGACCCTCGACAGCCTGCTGGCGGGCCGGGCGGGCGCGGCGGTGGTGCTGAAGGACCGAGCGGGACGCGAGTACGAGTCGCCGGCGCGCGTGATCGCCGCCCCCGTCCCGGGGCTCGACGTCGTGCTCACACTCGACGCAGAGCTGCAGGAGATCGCACAACGGGCGCTGGACGACGCGTTGCGGCGCATGGATGCGGACGGCGGGGACGTCGTGATGCTCGACCCCGGAACGGGCGAAGTGCTGGCCCTCGCGTCCCGCCAGCGGGACGGCACCGCCCGTCCCAGCGCGTTCACCGACACATTCGAGCCCGGATCCCTGGCGAAGATTTTCGCCGCCGCCGCCCTGCTCTCGCTCCGGCGCGTGTCGCCAACGGACCACGTGTCGGGGGAAGGGGGCAAGTGGCGTGTGCTCGGTCGCACCATCTCCGACGACGATCCCCAGCCCTCGCTCACGCTGGCCGACGCGATTCGCGTCTCGAGCAACATCGCGATCGCGAAGTTCGCGGCGCGGCTCACGCCCGAGGAGCAGTATGCGACGCTTCGGGACTTCGGGTTCGGGGCGCTCACGGGGATCGAGTTTCCCGCGGAGGCCTCGGGACGCCTGCGCCCGCCGTCCGAGTGGACGCGTCCCAGTGCGGCGAGCCTCGCCATGGGCTACGAGCTGTCGGTCACGCCGATCCAAGTGGCGATGGCGTACGGCGCGCTGGCGAACGACGGCCTCCTGCTTCAGCCCACGCTGATCCGCGAGGTCCGGGACGCGAGCGGCGGAGTGCGCTACCGGCATCGCCCGGAGCCGGTGCGACGCGTCGTCTCCCGCGACGTGGCGGCGGCGTTGCGGAACCTGCTGCGCGGGGTCGTGGAGCACGGCACCGGAACCGAGGCGGCGCTCACGAATTTTCCGGTGGCGGCGAAGACCGGGACGGCGCGCCGCGTCGTGAACGGCCACTACGCGGCCGGCGAGTACACCGCCTCGTTCGCCGCGCTGTTCCCCGCCGACCAGCCGCAACTCGTGCTCGTCGTGAAAATCGACAACCCCCACAAGGGGAGCTACTTCGCCGCCCAGACCGCGGCGCCGGTGACCCGCTCGATGCTCGAGCAGGCGCTCGCGGCCCGCACGGTCGCGCTCGACCGGGCCCGGCTCTCGACGGCCGCGCCGCGCACCGCGGCCGCACCGGCCGACGACGATGGCGGCCTGGTCCCCTACGTGGTGCCGTGGCCGTATGAGCGCGACAGCGCCGGCGACAGCGCCGGGGTCGGGAGTGGGCCGCGACGGGCCGTCCCCGACGTGGCGGGCTTCGGCATGCGGGAGGCCGTGCGCACGCTCCACCGGCGCGGCTTCCGCGTGGCGCTCCGGGGCTGGGGTGTCGCGGAGCACACCTGGCCGGCGGGGGGCGACAGCGCGGCGGCTGGCTCGATGGTCACGTTGTTCGCCGACCCGTACGCCGCCGCCCGGGTCCGCTCCCGTGGCCCGATGCCTCCGCGCCGCGGGCCGCGGCGATGAACACGCTCCAGGGAGTCGTCGCCGCGCTCGAGCGGGCGCAGCTCCTCGTCGAAATGCCCGACCTGCACACCTGGCCCGAGATCACCGGCCTCACGGCCGACAGCCGGAAGGTGGAGCGTGGCATGCTGTATTGCGCGGTGCACGGGTCGGTGCGCGACGGGCACGAGTTCGTGATGGCTGCGCGCGAGCGGGGCGCCGCGGCGGCGCTGGTCGAGCGCGAGCAGGTGGTGGACGTGCCGCAGATCCTGGTGCGCGACGGTCGGCGCGCCGCCGCCGTCGCCGCGGAAGCGTGGTACGACCGCCCCGCGGCGAAGCTCGATCTGATCGGCGTCACGGGGACGAACGGCAAGACGACCTCGGTCACGCTGTTGCGGCATGTCCTGTCGGCGCTCGAGCCGACGGGCTCGATCGGCACGCTGGGCGCGTTCGATCCGGCGGGCGAGCCCGTGCCGAGCGAGGCCGGCAACCTCACCACGCCCGGGCCGATCGATCTTCAGGCGACGCTCGCCGCGCTGGTCGAGCGCGGCGCGCGCGGCACGGCGATGGAGGTCTCCTCCCACAGCCTCGATCAGGGCCGGGTGGACGGACTCGTGTTCCGCGCAGCCCTCTTCACCAACCTCACGCGCGATCACCTCGACTACCACAACACCCTCGAGGATTATTTCCGCGCCAAGGCAAAGCTCGTGCAGTATCTCGCCACCGACGGCCTGGAGGTGGTGAACGCCGACGATCCCGCCTGGCAGCGGCTGCGGCGCGAGCACCGCCGCGTGACGTTCGGCGAGCGGGGGGGCGAGGTGACCGCGCAAAGCGTCGCTCTCGACGCCGCAGGCGCCCGTTTCGAGCTCGTCACCCCCATGGGCCGCGCGGAGGTGCGGCTCCCGCTGCTCGGCCGCTTCAACGTGGCCAACGCCCTCGGCGTGGCGGCGTGCGCCTGGGGGCTGGGCGTCCCGGTCGAGACCGTTGCCGAGCGGTTGACGGGTGCGCCGCAGGTCCCCGGCCGGATGGAGCGGATCGCCGAGCGGCCGTGTACCGTGTTGCGCGATTATGCCCATACGCCGGACGCACTCGAGCGGGCGCTCGAGACGCTGACGACGTGGAGGTCGGAATGCGGGCCAAGCCGCATCACCGCGAGCTCGACCGCCGCCGAGCCATCGCCCGCGCCCTCGAGCTGGCGCATCCGGGAGACACAGTTCTCCTCGCGGGGAAGGGGCACGAGACGTATCAGGTGATCGGGACGGAAAAGCAGCCGTTCGACGAGAGGCAAGTCGTGCGCGAATTGGGGGCGTCGTGAACCTACAAGTGCGGAGTGCGGAATGCGGAATGCGGAATAGCAGGAGCGGCGTCGCTCGGCGAGCGACCTTTCACGTCAATTCCGCATTCCGCACTCCGCACTCCGCATTGGGTGTGGGGTGGTGATCGTCTGGGATTCGGCGCGAGTCGCCGACGCCCTTGGTGTGTCGGCACCCCGAGGATTGCGCTTCACGGGGGTGAGCACCGACACGCGGGACCTGACCCCGGGCGCGCTCTTCGTCGCCCTCAAAGGAGATCGCTTCGACGCCCACGCGTTCCTCGATCAGGCGAGAGCCAGGGGCGCGGCCGCCGCCGTGGTGCGTCGCGGCACACCGGCGGTGAACGGCTTGCCGTATTTCGAGGTGGCCGACACGCTCGCCGCACTGGGTCTCCTGGCTCGCGCGCGACGCCGGTGGCTTGCGCCCGGCAGCCCGGTCGTGGCCGTCACCGGCTCGAGCGGCAAGACCAGCACCAAGGAAATGATCCGCGCGGTGCTGGCCACCAGCTACCGGGTGCACGCGACGAGCGGAAACCTGAACAACCTCGTGGGCGTGCCGCTCACGATCCTCGCCGCGCCGGACGACGCCGAGGCGCTGATAGTGGAAGCGGGCGCGAGCGTCCCGGGCGAAATCCCCCGGCTGCGCGACATCATCGAGCCCACCATCGCCGTGATCACCAACGTCGGCTACGCGCACGTGGAGGGCTTCGGCTCCCTCGCCGGAGTGATGCAGGAAAAGCTCGCCTTGGTCGAGGGCGCACGGATGGCGGTGGTCGGGACGGATCCGCCCGAGCTCGCGCGGGAGGCGCGGCGCCGCGCGCCGACGGTGGTGGCCGGGACCGGCGCGGGCGCGCAGGTCCGCCCCGACTCCGCCGAACTCGACGCGGAGGGCCATCCGCGTCTCACGTGGCGGGGCCACGCGGTGACGCTGCCCGTGGTCGGGTTCCACCAGATCGAGAACGCCATGCTGGCGCTCGCCGTGGGACGAGAGGCGGGCACGGACCCGGCGCGGGCGGTCGGGGCGCTCGCGGGCGTGCGGCTCCCGGCGGGGCGGGGCGCGGTGCTCTCGCTCGGCGGCCTGAGCGTGATTGACGACACGTACAATGCCAACCCGGGCTCGCTCCGCTGGGCGCTGAAGCTCGCCCACTGGCTCGCCGACCGGGGGCGCCGGCCGCTCGCGGTGGTCGTGGGCACGATGTTGGAGCTCGGGACGGAGAGTGTCAGATTGCATGCGGCGGCGGCGGCCGAGATCGCGGCCCTCCGGCCCGCGCTCGTGGCCGCGGTGGGCGAGTTCGTGCCGGCGTTCGAGCCATACCGGGTGACGCTCGGCGAGCGGCTGATCACGGCGCCCGACGCGGAGGCGCTGGGCCCGCGGTTGCAGGCGGCTCTCACGGGCAACGAGATCGTCCTGCTCAAAGCGTCCCGCGGGGTGGCGCTCGAGCGGGTGCTCCGGCACCTGAACTGAGGATCACACGTGCTTTATCACTTGCTCGCGCCGCTCGCGAAGCAGCACATCTTCTTCAATCTGTTCAACTACCTCACGTTTCGCGCGGCGGGCGCGGTCGTCACAGCCCTGCTGCTCGCGTTCTTCTGGGGCCCCGCCATTATCCGGCGGCTGCGCGAGCGCAACGTGGGACAGGTGATTCGCGCCGAGGGGCCGGCGAGCCACCACGCGAAGCGCGGTACGCCGACCATGGGCGGGCTGATCGTCATCCTCGCGACCGTGGTGCCGACGCTGCTGTGGGCCCGGCTCGACAGCCGGTACGTCGTGGTGGCCGTCCTGGCGATGCTGTGGGCGGGGGCGATCGGGTTCATTGACGACTACCTGAAGATCGTCCGCGGCAAGTCCCAGGGATTGGTGGCGCGGTGGAAACTGATCGGCCAGGTGACGTTCGGGGTGGCGCTGGGTGTCGCCCTGGTTCTGTGGCCCCTGGCCCCGGACCTGCCCCCCACCTCCACCCAGCTGCCGGTGTTCAAGTACATCCTGCTGGTGCTGCCGCCGCCGCTGTATCTGCTGTTCGTCACGGTCGTCGTGACCGGCAGCTCGAACGCCGTGAACCTCACCGACGGACTGGACGGTCTCGCGGCCGGCCTGACGGCGATCCTCGCGGGCACGTTCGCGGCGTTTGCCTATGTATTCGGCCGCATCGATTGGACGCGTTACCTGTTCGTGTACTTCCTGCCCGGCTCGCAGGAGCTGACGATCTTCTGCGGGGCGCTCGCCGGGGCGGCGCTCGGCTTCCTGTGGTTCAACGCGCACCCCGCGCAGGTCTTCATGGGCGACACCGGCTCACTCGCGATCGGCGGCGCGATGGGGGCGGTCGCGATCATGCTGAAGGCCGAGTTCCTGTTGCTCATTGCCGGCGGGGTGTTCGCCGCGGAAGCCGTGTCCGTGATCCTGCAGGTGTGGGTATATCGCTGGCACAAGCGGCGCTCCGGCAAGGAGTACGCCGACGCCCACAGGGTGTTTCGCATGGCGCCGCTGCATCATCACTTCGAGAAGCTGGGCTGGGCCGAGCCGCAGGTCGTGACGCGGTTCTACATCCTGGGGGTGATGTGCGCGGCGATCGCGCTCGCGACGCTGAAGGTGCGATGATTCCCCAGGCGTGGCGCGGGACGGGCGTCGTGGCCGTCATCGGGCTGGGGAAGAGTGGCGTCGCCGCCACCCGCCTGCTGGCGCGCGAAGGCGTGCGCGTGTACGCGAGCGATGCCTCGGAGCATCCGTATGGAGGCGATGCCCTCGAGTCGCTGCGGGCGCTCGGCGGCGTGGCGCTGGACGTCGGGCGTCACGACCTGGCGCGGATCCGCGGCGCCGCGGCCGTGATCGTCTCCCCCGGCGTGCCGCCGGAGGCGCCACCGCTCGCGGCGGCGCGCGAGGCCCGCGTGCCCATCTTGTCGGAAATCGACCTCGGCTTCCGGGCGCTGTCGGGCTCGGGCACGCGCTGCATCGCGATCACCGGGACGAACGGCAAGACGACCACGACCGCGCTGGTGGCGCATCTCCTGCGCGCGGCGGGGGTCCACGCGGAGGCGGCGGGGAACATCGGTCGCCCGCTGGCGGACATTGCCCTGGGAAACGAGCACTACCAGTGGCTCGCGGTGGAGGTCTCGTCCTTCCAGCTGCACGACAGCCCCCACTTCACGCCGGAGATCGGCATCCTCACGAACCTCGCCCCCGACCACCTCGACCGCTACGCGAGCGTGGAGGCGTACTACGCGGACAAGCGGCTGCTGTTTCGAAACGCGAGCCCCGCCCAGGTATGGGTGCTGAACGGGGACGAGCCGGCGGTGCTCGAACTCGCGGCCGGGGTGCCGGGCCGCCGCGCCCTGTTCTCGCTGCGCCGCCCCGCGGACGGGTGGTACGACCCGGGAGCGCGTCGCCTCCACCTCGGGCGTGAGGCCCTGCTTGCGCGCGCCGAGCTTCGGCTCCTCGGCGACCACAACGTCGCGAATGCGCTCGCCGCCGCGCTCGCCGTGCGGGAGGCGGGTGTGCTCCCCGCCGCCATCGGAGCAGGGCTGCGCTCGTTTCGCGCGCTGCCCCACCGCCTCGAGCCGGTGCGCGACGTCGGCGGCGTTCACTGGATCAACGACTCGAAGGCGACGAACATCGCCTCCACGGTGGTCGCGGTGCAAGCGATGGATCGGCCGTTCGTGCTGCTGCTCGGCGGCCGGCACAAGGGCGAGCCGTACACCCGGTTGGCGCCCCTGCTGAAGGACCGGTGTCGTCTGGTGATCGCGTACGGCGAGGCGGGACCGCTCGTAGCCCAGGACCTGGGCGGCCAGGTCCCGCTCGAGCGCGGGACGACGTTCGAAGACGTGGTCGCGCGCGCGCGACGGGCGGCGCAGCCGGGCGACGCGGTGCTCCTGTCCCCCGCGTGCTCGAGCTACGACATGTTCAAGAATTACGAGGAGCGAGGGGGCACGTTTCGAAGATTAGTGGAGGCGATGTGAGGGACAGGCGCTGGGAGACGCGCCTGCTGGCGCTGGTCGCGGCGATCCTGGTCGTGTTTGGACTGACGGCGGTGTACGGCGCCTCGAGCCTGCTGACGATTGCGGGCGGCCAGGTGGGCTCGAGCTTCGCCCTGAAGCAGGCGCTCGGCGCGGCAGTAGGCGGGATCGTCGCGGCGTTGCTGGCGCGCTCGGACTACCGCAAGTGGCAGCGGGCCGCGTGGCCGGTGCTCGCCGTCGTCGCGGTGCTGCTGCTCCTCCCGCTGCTCCCCTTCACTGAGCGGATCGCCCCCAGCATCAACGGTGCCCGGCGCTGGGTGAACCTCGGGTTCGTGACGGTGCAGCCCTCCGAGCTCGCCAAGTTCGCGGTCGTGGTCTGGACGGCGATGCTCGCGGCGAAGAAGGGTGAGCGGGTCCGCACCTTCCAGTATGGGCTGCTGCCCTTCATTGTCGTGCTCGCGCCGCTCGTGGCGTTGATCTTCCTCGAGCCGAATCTCTCGATGGCCGTGCTGGTCACGCTGCTCGCCGGGGTGGTGCTGTTCACCGCCGGCGCGCGGGTCGGCCATTTCCTGACGATGGCCGTCGTCGCGACCCCGATTCTGTTCGGCGCGGTGGCGAGCGCTCAATACCGCCTGGCGCGCGTCGTGACGTTCCTGAATCCCGGGAGCGCGCCTTCCGAGGCGACATGGCAGGTCCATCAATCGCTCGTTGGGATGGGTGCAGGGCGGCTGTTCGGCGTCGGGTTGGGGCAGGGACAGCAGAAGCTCGGCTACCTCCCGTACGCCTACTCCGACTTCATCCTCTCGACGATCGGCGAGGAGTGGGGCTTCCTGGGCGTGCTCGGGATCATCGTGTTGTTCGGCACGTTCGCGTGGCTCGGCTTCCGCATCGCGAAGTCGACGGGCGACCCGTTCGGCCGGTTGCTCGCGGTGGGGCTCACCGGGATGATCGGGATCACCGCGGTGCTGCACATCGGCGTGACGCTGGCGCTCCTCCCGGCCACGGGCATCACGCTGCCGTTTATCTCGTACGGGCGGTCGAGCCTGTTCGTCGCCCTTGTCGCGACCGGTGTATTGATCAGCATTGGGAGAGGGCGGCGGGCGGGGGACGCGTGAAATTGCGGAATGCGGAGTGACCGAATGCGGAGTGCGGAATGCGGAGTGCGGAATGTCCGCGCGAGCGTCGTGTCGCGTTTCGACCTTCCATTGATACTCCGCATTCCGCATTCCGCATTCCGCACTTGGGTGGGGCGGTGAAGGTTCTCCTGGCGGGCGGTGGCACGGGGGGGCACCTCATGCCCGCCCTCGCGCTGGCGCAGACGCTGCGCGACGCGGGGCGGGGCATCGAGCCCGTGCTCGTCGGCGCGGCGCGTGGGATCGAGGCACAGGTGCTGCCCCGCTATCCGTTTCGCCATCACCTGCTGCCCATGGAGCCGATCTATCGGCGCACCTGGTGGAACAACGCCCGCTGGCTGTTGATCGCAGGACGCGCGTGGCGTGCGGTCGGACGCGTGCTCGAGGCCGAGCAGCCGGCGATCGTGATCGGAACCGGCGGGTACGCCGCCGGCCCGGTGGTGTGGCGCGCGCAGCAGCGCCGCCTCCCCACCGTGCTCCAGGAGCAGAACGCGTTCCCCGGCCTCGCCACACGCTGGCTGGCGCGGCGCGCGCGGCAGGTGCATCTGGGGTTTCCCGAAGCGCACGAGCGGCTGCGCGTCGGCCCGCACACGGCCGTGTTCGCGCTCGGCAACCCGATCCGCATTCCCGAGCCGGGCAGTCGTGACGCCGCACTCGGCGAGTTCGGACTCGCGCCCGAGCGCCCGACGCTGCTCGTGTTCGGCGGCAGCCAGGGCGCGCAGGCGATCAACTACGCGGTCGCGGGTGCGCTCGAGCGCCGCTTGCTCGATGGGATCAACGTCGTGTGGGGGACGGGAACGGCGCACGCCGAGGCGCTGGCGCGCTACACCGCGCCCGGGCGGGTCGTCGTGCGCGGCTTCTTCGATCCCATGGCCCCTGCCTACCGCGCGGCGGATCTGGTGGTCGCGCGGGCGGGGGCCATGACCGTCGCCGAGCTGTGCGCCTGGGGCAAGCCCAGCATCCTCGTGCCCCTCCCCACCGCCGCAGCCGATCACCAGACGTACAACGCGGCCGCGCTCGCGGCAGCCGGGGCGGCCATCCAGCTCTCCGAGGGGCAACTCACTCCCTACACACTGGCCCAGGCGGTGACCGGGCTGGTTGCTGACCGCTCCCGGCTCGAGTCCCTCGGCACCCGGGCGCGGAGTCGCGGGCACCCCGACGCCGCTCGGGAGATCGTGTCGAAGATCTTGACACTCGTCGCGTGAAACATTGGTGGTCTCTTTCGCAAGTTTCGTAGATTCGCTATATTAGCCCCCCACTAATGAACTTGTTTACCACGGTGGATCCCCGCCCGATCCACTTCATGGGGATCGCCGGAGCCGGCATGAGCGGCTTGGGGCTCCTCGCTAAAGCGCAAGGCGTAGCAATCACTGGTTGTGATAACGATCCCACTGGCGCCGCCGATTTGGCAGCCATGGGGGTGGAAATATGGCGGGGCCACGACCCGGGGCACGTAGGTGGGGCTCGGGCGCTCGTGGTCACCGCTGCGGTACCGGGAGACCACCCGGAGCTGGCGCGAGCGCGCGCCCTAGGGGTCCCGGTGGTACGGCGGGCTGACGCCCTCAGCCAGGCCGTCGCCGGCGGAACGGTGGTCGCCGTGTCGGGGACGCACGGCAAGACGACCACCACGGTGATGGTCACGGAGGCGTTGGCGGCCGCCGGGCGGGATCCCACGGGACTCGCCGGCGGCCGTGTCGCTCGGTGGGGCGGAAATGCCCGGGTCGGGGGACGCGAGTTGTACGTCGTGGAGGCGGACGAGTACGACCGGGCGTTTCTGTCGCTCAGGCCGACCGTCGCGGTGGTGAACAACGTCGAGGCCGACCACCTCGAGTGCTACGACGGCAGCGTCGCGGTGCTGGAGCGGGCGTTCGCGCAATTCGCCGGTGGGGCGCGGCGCGTGATCGTGGGTGGAGACGATCCGGGCGCCCAGCGGGTGATGGCGGCGGTGCGGGCACCCGTGTGGCGGGTGGGGGTTGGTGCGGATGCGGATGTGCGGATTACGGAGCTCGCACTCGACGAGCACGGGTCGACGGCGCGCATCGAGCTGCCTGGCGGGGAGATCCGCCCGCTCACGCTGCGGGTGCCGGGACTTCACAACGTGCGCAACGCGGCGGCGGCGCTCGCGGTGGCACAGGAGCTGGGGGCGGATCTCGAGCGCGCTCTCGCAGCGCTCGCAGACTTCACCGGGGTAGGGCGCCGGTTCGAGCGAGTGGGTGAAGCGCGCGGCGTGACGGTGGTGGACGACTACGCGCATCATCCCACCGAGGTGCAGGCGACCCTCGCGGCGGCGCGCCAGGCATTCCCGCGGCGGCGTGTGGTAGCGGTGTTTCAGCCACACCTGTTCTCGCGCACGGTGCTGCACGGCGATGCACTGGGGCGGGCGCTCGCCGCGGCGGATGTGGTGGTGGTGGCGCCGATTTACGGAGCCCGCGAGCAGCCGCTCCCGGGCGTGAGCGCGGCGCTGGTGGCACGCGGGGCCGCGCGGGCGGGTGCGACGACGGTGGCCGTGCGAGAGCGCGCGGCGCTCACGGAGCGGGTAGCGGAGACGGTGCAGGCGGGCGACGTGGTATTCACCTTGGGCGCGGGGGACATCACGCGTGTGGGACCGGAGCTGCTGGCGCGCTTGGGGACGGAGGCGTGACGCGACGCTGGCCGCGCTGGCGGCGACGCGCGTTCGCGGGCGTGACGGGGTTGGCGCTGCTCGTGCCGTGCTGGCTCGGCGCGCCGGTCGTGCTGCAACGAGTCGCGCTGTTTCGCGTGCGCCAGATCGAGCTCGTGGGCGTGCGCAATCTTGCGCCCGACGCCGTGATCGCCGCGTTGCGGCTCGGGCCCCGGGCGAGCGTGTTCGGCGACACGCGGCTGCTCGCCGACCGGCTGCGGGGACTGGCCGGCGTCGCGGAAGCGCGGGTGGTCCGGCGGCTGCCCGCGGTGCTTTCAGTGGAGGTGCGGGAGGTGGAGCCCGCGGCGCTCGTGCCGGCGCCCCGCGGATCCGGGAGAGGCCTCGTGGCGGTCGATGCGGCGGGTCGCCCGCTGCCGTTCGACCCGGCACGCGCGGGCCTCGACCTGCCGATCGCGGCGAGCGCGGATTCGGGGGTGGTGGGCGTGCTGGCGCTGATTCAGTCGGTGGATCCGGCACTGTTTCAGACCATCACCGGCGCCAGGGCGTTTGCGCGCAGTGGCGTGCTCCTGGAAATCGGGCCTCATCGCGTGCTAGTCGGGCGCGACGCCGGGCCGGACGTCATACGGGCCGTGGTGCTGGTCGCGCAGGATCTGGCTGCGAAGGGGCGTACGTACGTGGAGCTCGATGCCCGCTTCGCGGGCCAGGTGGTGGTGCGACGGCGGGCGACCGCGAGCGGGGGCGGTGAGGGGGCGTGAGCCGGGATCGTCACATCATAGCCGGGCTCGATCTCGGCAGCACCAAGACGTGCGCCGTGATCGCGGAGGTGGTGGGCGAGCTGCCGCGGCTGCCGCTCGCGAAAGTGCTGGGCGTGGGGCTCGCGAAAAACGCGGGCGTGCGGCGCGGCATGGTGCGCGACATCGACGAGACGAGCCGGTCGATCGTCGCGGCAATGCGGGACGCCGAGCGCATGGCGGGCGTCAAGGTCCCCACGGTGACATGCGGCATCGCGGGGGAGCACGTCTCGGCCCGCACGTCGCCCGGAGTGGTGGCGGTGTCGGGGGACGAGGTCACGGCGGAGGACGTGGCGCGCGTGAACGAGGTGGCGCGCGCGGTGTCGCTGGGGCGCGACCACGAGCTGCTGCACGATATCCCGCAGGAGTACGTGGTCGACCAGCAACGCGGGATCTCGGATCCCGTGGGGATGACCGGCACCCGGCTCGAGGTGGAGATGTACCTCGTGACGGTCCAATCCACGGCTGCGCAGAACCTGCGCCGCAGCGTGGAGCGGGCGCGCTACCGGCCGGCCGAGCTGGTGCTGGAGCCGCTCGCCGCGTCCTACGCCGTGCTGACGGACGACGAGAAGGAGTTGGGGGTCGCCTTGGTGGAGGTGGGAGGGGGGTCGACGGGTGTGGCGATCTTCCACGAGGGGAAGATCCGGCACCTCGCGTCGCTCAAGTATGCCGGCACGCATGTCACGAGCGACCTGGTGGCGGGGTTGGGGGTGACGCAGGCGGATGCGGAGCGGCTCAAGGAGCGTCATGGGGTGGCGTATCAACCGCTGGTGGACGCGTCGGAGATGATCAACCTGCCGTCTACGCCGAGCCAGGGGGCGCGGCAGGCATCGCGCGAGCTGCTGTCGCACATCATCCACCAGCGGGTGGACGAGATCTTCCAGCTGGCGCAGCGCGAGTTCGAGCGGGCGGGGTACGGGGGCGGACGGCTGCCGGCGGGCGTAGTGCTGACGGGCGGGACGGCGCACCTGCCGGGGATGGTGGAGCTGGCGCGCGACGCGTTCGCGGTTCCGGTGCGCGCCGGGACGCCGGAGCAGGGGATCTCGGGGCTCGTCGACAGCGTGCAGGCGCCGCGCTATGCAGTACCGGTGGGCCTGGTGTTGTACGCGGCGCGGCGACTCGCGCAGGGCGGCGTTCCCAGCGGCTCGGTGGTCAAGAGTGCGGGCGTCGAGCGGTGGTTCGGACCGCTGAAGCGGTGGTTGCAGGACTTCTTCTGATCGGTCACCCGAGGGAGCCATGATCTTCGAGCTCGAAGAGACAGTATCGCAGAACGCCCGGATGAAAGTCGTCGGCGTCGGCGGCGGCGGCGGGAACGCCCTGAACCGCATGGTCGACGAAGGTCTCCAGGGCGTCGAGTTCATCTCCGTGAACACCGACGCGCAGGCCCTGCTCAACAACAAGGCCGACGTGAAGGTGCAGATCGGCAAGAAGCTCACGCGCGGCCTGGGCGCTGGCGCGCGCCCGGAGATCGGCCGCCAGGCCATCGAGGAGAACCGCGACGAAGTCCTGCATGGCCTGCAGGGGGCGGATCTCGTGTTCGTCACGTGCGGCATGGGCGGTGGCACGGGGACGGGCGCGGCGCCCATCATCTCGCAGATCGCGCGCGACCTGGGCGCCCTCACGATCGGCATCGTCACCAAGCCGTTCCTATTCGAGGGCCGCAAGCGGATGCGCCAGGCGGAAATGGGGATCGCCGAGATGCGCAAGCACGTCGACACCATGGTCGTGGTGCCGAACGAGCGGCTGCTCGCCGTCGTGGGCAAGGGCATCCCGTTCCAGGACGCGCTCAAGAAGGCCGACGAAGTCTTGCTGCACGCCACCCAGGGCATCTCCTCCCTCATCACGGTGACCGGCATCGTGAACGTAGATTTCGCCGACGTGCGCACCGTGATGCAGAACGGCGGCGCGGCGATCATGGGGACGGGCATGGGGCGGGGCGAGAACCGGGCCATGGAGGCCGTGCAGCAGGCGATCTCGTCGCCGTTGCTCGACAACATCTCCATCACTGGCGCCACCGGCGTGCTCATCAACATCACGGGCGGCGAAGACCTGACGCTGGGCGAGGTCACCCAGATCTCGGACGTCGTGAAAGACGCGGCCGGCGAGGACGCGGAGATTATCTTCGGGACGGTGAACGATCCAGCCATGCACGGCGAGATCCGCGTGACCGTGATCGCGACCGGGTTCGACAAACCGGCCGCGGGGGCGGAGGCGGCTTCCCGGGCCGCGCCGGGCGTGCTGCCGTTCCGCGAGCGCGGCGCGCGGCCTACGCCCGTCCCCCCCGCGGGGTACGTGAAGAGCGCGGAGCAGCTCGCCCGGCGCCCCGCGCCACCGCCCCCGTCCGAGCTCAACGAGCTCGAGATCCCCACCTTCATCCGGCGGCAGATGGACTGATGGCCTGGCGGACCTGCCACTTCGCCACCGCCGGCGCCCTCGTCGCCGGCGGTCTGGTCTGGGCGTCACGCGACGCGTGGCCCTGGCGGCGGCCGCTCACCGCGTCCCCCATCGTGGTGGATGCGGCCTACGCCGACGTCACCGAGACGCTCGGGCGTCGCGAGACACTCTCCGACGTGCTGGCGCGCGGCGGGGTCACGGGGCGCGACTACGCGGCCTTCCTCGCGGCCGCGAAGAGCCTGCCCGTGCGCCGCCTCCGGCCCGGGCTCAAGTTCGAGCTGCGCCGCCTGAAGACCGAGCCCATTGCGAGCCGTGTGACGGTGCGGCTTTCGCCCGAGCGGCGCCTCAACGTCGCCCGCGGAGAGGGTGACGCGGGCTGGGTCGAGACCATCGAGACCATCCCGTGGACCATCACGCGGCTGCGGGTGACGGGCACGATCGAGTCCTCGTTGTACGACGCACTCGACAAGGCGATGGCCGATTCCTTCCTGCCGGCCGGCGAGCGGCGCCAGCTCGCCTGGGCGATCGCCGACGTGTACGACTGGGAGGTGGACTTCGCGCGCGACCTCCGCCCGGGCGACCGCTTCACCGTGCTGCTCGAGCGCCTCGAGTCGTCCGAGGGAGAGCGGCGCTTCGGCCGGATCCTGGCCGCGCGCGTCGACGTGGCCCGCACGCCCCAGTACGCGTTCTACTTCGAAGACCCGGACGCCGGAGTGACGGGCTTCTACGACGAACGGGGGCGGTCGCTGCGGCGGGCGTTCCTGCGGGCGCCGCTGCAATTCCGGCGCGTCTCGAGCGGGTTCGGTTCCCGCTATCATCCGGTGCTGCACGCGTGGCGGCATCACGAGGGCGTGGACTTCGCGGCACCGTACGGTACGCCCGTGCGCGCCACGGCGGACGGGATCGTCACGCGGGTGGGGCGCGAGGATGGCGGCTACGGCAACGTGATCGACGTGCGGCACGCGAACGGCATCCGCACGCGCTACGGCCACCTGTCCGGGTTCGCCCGCGGGTTGCGCACCGGCGAGCGGGTGGAGCAGGGGGAGACGATCGGCTACGTCGGGTCGACCGGCCTCTCGACCGGCCCGCATCTGCACTACGAGTTTCTCGTGAACGGTCGCCCCACCAACCCGCGGCGGAAGGACATGGGCGCCGGCACCCCGGTGCCGAAGCCGCTGGCGTCCGCCTACGATACTCAGCGCGAGAGTCTGCTCCTCCAGCTCGAGCCGCACGCGTCTCCCGCAACGGCTCCCGCCGTCGCCAACGCCGCGCGCGATTAGTTTCCTTTTCATCCGTGGAGCTCTTTCCCGCCGTTGACGTTCAGGGCGGGCGCGTCGCGCGTTCCGCCGCTCGAGACCCGCTCGCCGTGGCGCGCCGGTTCGCGCGCGCCGGGGCCCGCTGGGTGCACTTCGTCGATCTCGATCGCGCCCTCGGGACGGGCGACAACCGCGAGCTGGCGCGGCGCTTCCTCGCCGGCGCGGGGGAAGGGCTCTGCGTCCAGGTCGGCGGCGCCCTCGCGACCGAAGCGGCGATCGCCGAGATGCTCGCGTGGGGAGCGACGCGGGTCGTGATCGGCACCGCGGCGGCGATCGACGCGGCATTGGTCGCGCGGCTCCTCGCGCGGCACGGCGCCGATCGGCTCGCCGTCGGGATCGATGCCCGGGACGGCCGCGTAGCCCCCCGCGGCGGGACGACCGTGGCGGACCTGGCGCCGCTCGAGCTCGCGCGACGGGTGCAGTCGCTCGGCGCACGCACCGCGATCTACACCGACGCCGCACGCGACGGGACGCTCATCGGGCCCGATCTCGACGGCGCGCGGGCCATCGCGGCGCTCGGCCTCGAGGTGGTCGTGTCGGGCGGAGTCGCGTCGCTCGACGACCTGCGAGGCGCGGCGGATGCGGGGCTCGCTGGCGCGATCGTGGGCCGGGCGCTCCACGAGGGCCGATTCACGCTGGCGGAGGCGCTCGCATGCGTCGCCGCGTGACCCTCGGGTTCGCCGCGCTGCGCGCCGCCGCGCTCGGCGCGCTTGTGCTCCTCGTGTGGAATCCAACCGCGGCGCGCGTGGAGGCGGGAGGCGCGTCCCCCCTCGTCCTGCTCGACGCCTCCCTCAGCATGGCGGGCCACGGCGGTCGCTGGCAGGATGCCCTCGACACGGCGCGGGCGCTCGCGCAGGGAGGCGTCATCTGGCGGTTCGGCGAGCGCGTCGCGGGGTTCGACACGCTGCCGCCGACGGACGGTGCGAGCCGCCTGGCGCCGGCGCTCGACGCGGCCGCCGCGCGCGGCGGGCCGGTCACGGTGGTGTCGGACGGCGCCATCGCCGATCTCGCCGACATCCCGCCCGATCTCGCGCGCCGGGCGCGCATCGTCGTCCTCCCGCGGACACCGTTCTTCGATGCCTTCGTCGCCTCCGTCGAAGGGCCGAGACGCGTTGCGGCGGGGGACACCATTCGCCTCAGGGTCAGCTACGGTGTGGCCGTCACGCTTCCCGCATCCCGCATCCCGCATCCCGGATGGACGGCACTCGAGGTGCGTCTCGACGGTGTCTCGGATTCCGAGCCCCGCGACGACGCCCGACTGTTCGTCCTCGAGGTGAGCCCCCAGCCGTCCGTGGTGCTGCTGGCCTCGCCGCCGGACTGGGAAACGCGGTTCCTGGCGCGCACGCTCGAAGACGTGGCGCGCGTGCCCGTGCGGACGTTCATCGAAGCGGAGCCCGGTCGCAACCGCTGGCGCGACGGGGCGACGCTCGAGGGCCGGGCGCCGGGCGACGTGGCGCGGGCGGTGGCCGGCGCCGCACTGGTCATCGAGGCGGGCGACCCCGCGATGGTCGGCCGGTTCAGCCCCAAGGGAGCCGTGCTGCTGTGGCCCAGCCAGCGGCGTCTCGACGGAGACTGGTACGCGCAAGCGCCCCCCTCCGGGCTCTCCCCCCTCGCCGGCGCGCTCGCCGGAGTGGCGTGGGACTCGCTCCCGCCCGCTACGTCCCTTGCGGAGCTCGCGCCCGATAGCTCGACCAGCGTGGCGCTCGTGGCGCGCCTGGCGCGGCGCGGCCCGCCGCGTCCGATGGTCACGCTGTCCGAGCACGCAGGAGCGCGCCGCGCCGCGATCGCCGCCGGGGGACTCTACCGGTGGGCGTTTCGGGGCGGTGCGAGCGGCGAGGCGTATCGAGCGCTGGTGGCCGGACTGGTGGACTGGTTGTTGGAGCAGGGAGCAGCGAGCGGAGAGCGGTTCGTTCCGGTGACGTACGAGACACCGAACGGGATGCCGCTCCAGTGGCGCTGGACCGGAAAGGGCGAGCCGCGCGATGTCGTGATCTCGCTAGCGGCCGACCAGGGGCAGCGCGTCGACACGCTGCGGTTTGACGCCGGAGGCCGGGCGGAGCTGCGCCTGCCGCCAGGGGTGTACCGGTACGCCGCGAGCGAGGGCGAGCGTGGCGAGCGCGGCGTCGTGGCGGTGGACGCGTATTCGGATGAATGGCGGCCGGCGGTCCAGGTGGTCACGCCGCACGGCGGCGCGCCGGGCGGCTGGCTCACCGGCGTGGCCCTGCGGGACCGATGGTGGTTGTTCGCGGTGGCAATCGCCGCGTTCACCGCCGAGTGGGCATGGCGGCGGCGCGAGGGCCTGCCCTGATGGCCCTGTGGGAGCGGCTGGCGCGCGTGTTCGGGCGCGGCGCGCGCGAGCGACGCGAGGCCGAGCGGATCCTGCTCGAGGCGGATTTCGGCGTGGAGGCAACGGAGGAAATTCTCGATCGAGTCGCCGGAAGGGAGGACGGCGATGTCGATTTCCAGGCTGCGCTCGAGCGCGCGGTGATGGGGGCGCTGGCGCCCGCGCCGCCGGGCGTCGATCCGGGGGCGCTCGCCCGGGCGCCGGTGCCGCCGACGGTCATGCTGGTTTTCGGGGTGAACGGCGTGGGGAAGACGACGGCGATTGCGAAGCTCGGCGCCCGGCTCGCGCGCGCCGGGCGGTCGGTGCTGCTCGCCGCGGCGGATACGTTTCGCGCCGGGGCGGCCGAGCAGCTGCTGGTCTGGGCCGACCGGCTAGGCGTGCCCTGCGTCACGGGGACGCATGATCCGGCCGCGGTCGCGTTCGATGCGATCGCGGCGGCGCGCGCCCGCGGCGTCGACACGGTGCTGGTGGATACTGCGGGGCGGCTCCACACCGAAGCGCGGCTGCTCGCGGAGCTGAAAAAGGTGGTGCGCGTCGTCGCGAAGCAGCAGCCGGGCGCCCCACACGAGTCGCTGCTCGTGCTCGACGCCACGGTGGGACAGAACGCGGTGCATCAGGCGCGGGCCTTCGCCGCCGCGGTTCCGCTCACCGGTCTCATCGTGACCAAGCTCGACGGCACCGCAAAGGGCGGGAGCGTGGTGGCGCTCGAGCGTGCGGTGCGGGTCCCGATCCGGTTCCTCGGGACCGGCGAGGGACTCGACGATCTTGAGGTGTTCGACGCCCAGTCCTACGCCAGGCGCCTGGTGAGCGGGTGAACGGCCGGGGAAGGGGGAAAGGGGAAAGGGCGTGTCGTTGTCGCTGACCACCTCGGTGAAATACTTGAAGGGCGTCGGCCCGAAGCGCGCGGAATCGCTCGCCCGGCTCGGCATCAGGAGCGTCGGCGACCTGTTGTACCACGCGCCGCATCGTTATCTCGACGCCACGACCGTCACGCCTCTGGCCAAGGTGCAGGTCGGGCAGGAGGTGACGTGCGTCGGCCGGGTGGTGAGCACGGGAGTGCTCCCCACCCGCAAGGGTCTGCGCGTGTTCCGTGCCGTGCTGCGGGACGAAAGCGGCGGCGGTCCGCTCGAGTGCGCCTGGCCCGGCCAGCCGTTCCTCGAGCGCCAGATCAAGAAAGGGCAGCTGGTGCTCGTTACGGGGCCGGTGCGCTACTATCACGGCCGCCAGCTCGTGCCCCGCGAGTTCGTGATTCTCGCGGACGAGGGGGAAGCGGGCCCCGAGCGCGGACTCGTGCTGCCGGTCTATCCCGCCACCGAAGGGCTCACCCACCGGCAGATCCGCGGGCTGATCCATCAGCATCTGGACGCGCTGCTCGCCCTGGTGGCGGACCCCCATCCCAAGAGTCTGCGCGTAGCGGTCGGACTCCGGGAGCTCGGACCGGCGCTCGGGGCGGTGCACCGGCCGGAGACAACGGCGGACGCCGAGGCGGGCCGCCGGCGGCTGGCGTTCGACGAGCTGTTCGACCAGCAGCTGGTGCAGGCGCGCGCCCGGGCGCTCGCGAAGCGGGCGCGCGCCGGGATCACCTTCGTCCTGAAGAAGGCGCTTACCACGAAGCTCAAGCAGCACCTGCCGTTCGACCTGACGGGTGACCAGCGGCAGGCGATCCGCGAGATCACGGACGACATGCTCGCGCCGCTCCGCATGCACCGCCTGTTGATGGGCGACGTGGGGACGGGGAAGACAGTGGTCGCGCTGTTCGCGATGCTGCTCGCGCTGGAGAACGACTACCAGGCGACGATCATGGCGCCGACCGAGCTCCTCGCGGAGCAGCACCTCGCGACGCTCACGCGCCTGCTCGAGCCGCTCGCGCTCAAGCCCGAATTGCTCATCGGGCGGCTCCCCGCGGCGGAGAAGGCGGAGGCGCGCGAGCGCATCGCGGCGGGCGCGTCGCGCCTCGTGGTCGGGACCCACGCGCTCATCCAGGAAGCGGTGAAGTTCCAGCGGCTCGGGCTGGCCGTGATCGACGAGCAGCATCGCTTCGGCGTGGAGCAGCGGGCGGCCCTGGTCGAGAAGGGCGACGCGCCCGACGTGCTGCTGCTGACGGCGACGCCGATCCCCCGGTCCCTCGCGCTCACCTTGTACGGCGACCTGGACGTGACCCAGCTGCGTGAGCGCCCGCCCGGGCGGGGGACGGTGAAGACGGCGCTGCGCACGGAGGCGGCGCGCCAGAAGATCTACGAGTTCATCCGTGCGGAGTGCGTGGCCGGCCGCCAGGCGTACGTCATCTATCCATTGATCGAGGAATCGGAGCGTGCCGACCTGAAGGCCGCAACCGTGATGGCGGAGCGGCTGGCCAAAGCGTTTCCGGAGCTGGAGGTGGGTCTGGTGCACGGGCGGCTCAAGGCAGAGGAGCGCGACGCGACGATGCGAGCCTTTCGCGACAACGCGGTCCACATCCTCGTCGCGACGAGCGTCATCGAGGTGGGGATCGACGTGGCGAACGCGACGGTGATGCTGATCGAGCACGCCGAGCGGTTCGGACTGGCGCAGCTGCACCAGCTGCGCGGGCGGGTTGGGCGCGGGGCGGCCGCGAGCCACTGCATCCTCCTGTCCGACATTCCGGAAGCGGCGCCCCGCCTGGAGGCGTTCAGCGCAACCGCCGACGGCTTCAAGATCGCCGAGCTCGATCTCCAGGAGCGGGGCATGGGCGAGCTGGCCGGCGCCCGCCAGTCGGGCGGTGTGCCGCTGCGGTATGCGAACTTCGCGACCGACCTGCCGCTGCTCGAGGCCGCCCGGCGCGCGGCGGGCGAGATCATCGCCCGCGACCCGGCGCTCGCCGAACGGCAGCATGCGGCGTACCGGGAACGGATCGTGGCGAGATACGAGCGAGGGTTTGAGTTGTTCAGGGTGGGCTGACGGGAACGCGGAACGTGGAACGCGGAAGTCGGAACAGACATTTCGGTTCCGCGTTCCCACTTCCGCGTTCCGCGTTTCACCGCTAGTCTATTCGCCCCCATGCCCTCCTTTCACCGCATCGAAGAACTGCCGCCGCTCGCAGGTCAGACCGTGATCACGCGCGGTTGGGTGATGACGACGCGCTCGTCGGGGAAGATCGGGTTCGTGATGCTGCGGGACGGCACCGGATACCTGCAGGTGGTGCTGTCGAAGAAAGACGTGCCGGAGGTCGCGTGGGACGCGTTCGGTCAGCTCACCCAGGAGACCTCGGTGGAGGTCACAGGCACCGTGCGCGCCGACGCGCGCGCGCCGGGCGGCGTCGAGCTGACGGCGGCGGACCTGCGGGTGCTCGGGCCCAGCCACGACTTCCCGATCACGCCGAAGGAGCACGGCACCGCGTTCTTGTTCGAGCACCGCCATCTCTGGCTCCGCAGCCGGCGCCAGGTCGCGATCGCGCGGGTCCGCCACGAGGTGGTCCAGGCGATCCGCGACTTCTTCTACGAGCGGCATTTCGTCTTGGTCGACACGCCGATCCTCACCGGGGCGATCGGTGAGGCGGCCGGCCACCTGTTCGCGACGGAATACTTCGACCTGGGCACGGCGTATCTGGCGCAGACAGGCCAGCTCTACGTAGAGGCGGCGGCGGCGGCGCTCGGCAAGGTGTACTGCTTCGGGCCGACGTTTCGCGCGGAAAAATCGAAGACCCGCCGCCACCTGACCGAGTTCTGGATGGTGGAGCCGGAGGTCGCGTGGAACGACTCCGAGGCCAACATGACGCTGCAGGAGGAGTTCGTCTCCTACATCGTGACACGCGCACTCGAGCGCCGCAAAGGCGAGCTGGCCGAGCTCGAGCGCGATGTGAAGCCGCTCGAGGCGGTCCGGTCGCCGTTCCCGCGCATCTCGTACACGGATGCCGTGGCGAGGCTCAAGACGCTCGGCAGCGACATCGCATGGGGGCAGGATTTAGGAGGCGAGGCCGAGACCCTCCTCGCCCAGCAGTACGACCGGCCGGTGCTGGTGTTCAACTATCCCAAGGCGGTGAAGGCCTTCTATATGAAGGAAAACCCCGCCGACCCCCGCACCGTCCTCAACAACGATATGCTCGCCCCCGAGGGATACGGCGAAATCATCGGCGGCAGCCAGCGGGAGGACGACTACGACAAGCTGCTCGCCCGCATCCGCGCGGAGAAGCTGCCGGAAGACGCGTACAGCTGGTACCTCGACCTCCGCAAGTACGGCACGTTCGTGCACGCGGGCTTCGGGCTCGGCGTAGAGCGCACGGTGGCGTGGATCTGCGGCATCCCTCACATCCGCGAGGCGATCGCGTTTCCGCGAACCTTGTACAAGCTTTGGCCGTGAAATGGTCGGACGCTCGGACGGTGATGCCGCATTACTCTTCTTTCTACCGAAGCCGCCAGGATCTGCTTGGTGCTCAACCGCAGGTCCTTCGCGCCTGCGGCGCTCAGGATGACACTATAAGGACTGAGCCTTCACTTCGTTCCACAGCCGGTCCAGCTCTTCGAGGCTCGCCCGACCGACGTCCACGCCGCGCTCCGCCGCCAGCTGCTCGACCGCCTCGAACCGTCGCGTGAACTTCTCGTTCGCGCGCTCCAGCGCCGCGCGCGGATCGATCGCCAGCTTGCGCGCGAGGTTGACGACCGCAAAGAGAAGATCGCCCACCTCGTCCTCTAACCTTTCCCGTTTCCCCTTTCCCGCGACCGTCAGGGAGTCCTTTAGGGTTTCTCGCAGCAGTTCGGCGATCTCTTCCTTCACCTTTTCCATCGGCCCCGTCGCGTCCGGCCAGTCGAAGCCGACACCCGCCGCCCGTTCTTGCAACCGAAACGCCATCAGCAGTGGGGGCAAGGAGGGTGGGAGACCACGGAGGGTCCCGCTCCCGGCTCCCCGCTCCCGCTTTTTCACCCGCTCCCATCCCTCATGATCCGGCGCCTCCGAGTCTCCGAACAGCTTCGGATGCCGCCGCCACATCTTCTTTTCGAGCGCGCGCGTCACGGTTTCGGCATCGAGCTCGCGCCGCTCCTCCCCGATCACGATCTGAAACGCGAGATGCAGCAACAGATCGCCCAGCTCGTCGCGCAGCTCGGCGGGCTCGCCGTCCTTGAGCGCCTGATCGAGCTCCAGCGCTTCTTCGACCAGGTAAGGCCGCAGCGTCTCGCGCGTCTGAGCGTGGTCCCAGGGACAGCGCGCGCGCAGATCACGGACGAGTGCGAGCGCGCGCGCGAGCGCGGCGTCGCCGCGCGCAGAATCCGGAGACGGTTGTTTGGGCATTCGTAACGATAATCGCGCACGTGTCCAACCGCTTCATCGTCTTGCATTTAGCCATCATGCGGCGTATCATACGCGCGCCTGTGAACGGGTCAATCAGCGGGCGTCAGGACCTCTCCCGTGCGTGGATCGAGGTAAACCTCGCCGCCGTCGTCGAGAACGCCCGCACGGTTGCCCGGGTCGCCGGCACACGGCTCCTCCCGGTGGTGAAGGCGAACGCCTACGGGGTGGGAGCCGTCGCCGTGTCTAAGGCCCTGGAGACCGTCGATCCCTGGGGCTACGGCGTCGCGACGGTCGACGAGGGCGTGGAGCTGCGCGCGGCGGGGATCGCGCGGCCAGTGCTCGTGTTCATGCCGGCCCGCCCTGATCAGTTCGACGCCTACCAGGCGCACCGTTTGACGCCGGCGCTCGGTGACCGGGCGAGCCTCCACGCCTGGATCGCGCGCGGGGCGGGGGGGGCGGGGGGCGGCGCGTTCCACCTGGAGATCGACACGGGGATGAGTCGCTCGGGCGTGCGCTGGGACGAGATCGAGCCAATCGCGGACCTGCTCGACACGCCGTACCTCGAAGGCTGCTACACCCATTTTCACTCGGCCGACCGGCGCGACGGCTCGGCCGACACACAGCTCGAGCGATTCAAGGCCGCCGTGGGACGTCTGGCGCGTCGGCCGCCGCTGCTGCACGTGGCGAACAGCGCGGCGGCGCTTCGGGACAAGGCGTTCGCGCTGGACATGATCCGCCCCGGGATCAGTTTGTACGGCGCGACTCCCGGCGCCGGGTTGCCTACCGGCAGGCCGGCGATTGCGGTGCGCGCGCGTGTGGTCAGTGTTCGCACCGTGCGGCAGGGCGAGGGCGTCAGCTACGGCGCCTCCTGGACCGCGCCGCGCGACACCACAGTCGCGACGCTCGGGATCGGCTACGCCGACGGAGTGCGCCGCTTGCTCGGTCGCGAGCCCGAGGCGACCGTGCTCCTGAACGGCGCGCGCTGCCCGGTGGTCGGGCGCGTGACGATGGACTTGACGATGGTGGACGTGGGCGACGGACGCGCCGCCGTGGGTGATGTCGCGACCCTGGTGGGTGAGGCGGACGGGCTGGTCAACACGCTGGACCAGTTCGCCGCATGGAGCGGCACGTTGCAGCACGAGCTCTTGGCGGGGCTCGGTCCCCGGCTGCCGCGTATCTACGATTGAAGCGCGCCGCGATCATCGTGCTGGACGGGCTCGGCATCGGTCCGTGCCCCGACCAGGCCGCCTACGGCGACGCGGGCTCGGACACGCTGGGAAACGTGGCGCGGGCGGTCGGGGGGCTGCGGCTGCCGAATCTGGAGCGGTTGGGTTTGGGGAGATGTCGGCTCATCCCCGGGCTGGCGCCTGGGGTCAGTCCCACCGCCGCGCACGGCGTTGCACTCCCCCGGTCCCAGGGGAAGGACTCCACCACGGGCCACTGGGAGATCTGCGGGGTGATTCTCGAGCGTCCGTTTCGCACGTACCCGCACGGCTTCCCGACGTCTCTGCTCGACGAGTTCGCGCGACGCACCGGTCGTGGTTACTTGGGCAACAGGGCCGCGTCGGGCACGGCGATCATCGCCGAGCTGGGAGCGGAGCACCAGCGCACCGGAAAGTGGATCGTCTACACGTCGGCCGACTCCGTCTTCCAGGTGGCGGCGCACGAGGAAACGGTCGGCCTGGACGAGCTGTACCGGGCGTGCGCGATCGCGCGCGACCTGCTCGTGGGGGAGCACGCGGTGAGCCGCGTGATCGCGCGGCCCTTCGCCGGGAAGCCCGGGGCGTACGAGCGCACGCCGCGCCGCAAGGACTTCTCGATCGAGCCCGTGGGGACGACGCTGCTCGACCGGCTCGCGGCGGCAGGCGTGCCGCGGGTAGGGATCGGCAAGGTGGACGATCTGTTCGCGGGACGGAACATCGCGAGCGAGCACACGCCGACCAATGCGGACGCGTACCGTCTGATCGAGCGGGCCCTGGACGAGACCGAGGCGGGGTTCATCTTCGTGAACGTGATCGAATTCGACCAGACCTGGGGGCACCGGAACGACGTGCCGGGGTTTCATGAGGGATTGAAACAGCTCGACGCCTGGATTCCCCGGCTCGAGGCCCGCCTCAAGGGAGACGACCTGATCATTCTCACGGCCGACCACGGGAACGATCCGACCACGCCTTCGACGGACCATTCGCGCGAGGCGGTGCCGATCCTGACGCTGGGTCCCCTGGTGCGGCCGGTCGCGCTCGGGGAGCGGAGCAGCTTCGCGGACATGGGTGCGACCGTCGCCGAGTACTTCGATGCGGCGTCCCCGGGGCTCGCGGCGGGGACGTCGTTCCTCTCGGGGGTCTGGGCGTGAGCGCCGAGCTGGTGCGCCGCGCGCGCGACGTGCAGAAGAACGCCTACTGCCCGTACAGCAAGTTTCGCGTGGGTGCGGCGCTCGAGGCGGCCGATGGCCGGGTGTTCGTCGGGGCCAACGTCGAGAGCGCCTCCTACGGGCTCACCATCTGCGCCGAGCGAATGGCGATCGGCGCCGCGATCGCGGACGGGGCGCGGGGGTTCAGCCGCATCGTCGTGGCGACGGACGTGGATCCGCCGGCGTCGCCGTGCGGTGCGTGCCGCCAGCTGCTCGCCGAGTTCGGGCTCGACCTCCAGGTGATCGCCGTGGGGCCGAAGACCGAGCGGCGCTGGGTGTTGCGCGACCTCCTGCCCGACGCGTTCGGGAAAGCGACGCTCACCAGGTGACGCGGCGCCGGCTCGCGCTCGTCGGCGCCGTCCTGCTCGTCGCGGCATGCGTGGAGCGGCTCACGGCGCCGGGCGATTGCCCGGACTACTGTCCCTCGGGCCAGATCACCATCGTCGACACGCTGCTCACGACCAGCATCAACCGGGACTCGTCGTACCGCGGCTACGTGCTCGCCTACCAGACCCCCCTGATGCTCGCGGCGCAGCTCCCCGGCGCGACGGACACGCTCGACAGCCGGCCGATCTTCCGGATCAACGGGATCGGCCGTGGCTTCGTGCTCTCGACCACCGACACGGGCGCGATCCTCGGCGCCGACTCCGCGCGGCTCCAGGTGCGCATCGTTCGGCGCGATACGGCGACGCACAACCTCTGGGTTCACCTGTACCGGCTCCCGATCACGATCGACACGAGCACCACGTTCGGCTCCGTGGTCCCGTTCACCGACTCGCTCCGGAGCGTCAACGTCGACACCCTGCTCGCGCAGCCGGGGGGGAAAGACGCGGTGACGGGCGACAGCGTCGTCGTGGACACCGTCAACCACCACCTGGTACTGTCGCTCAAGCTCGATGCGGCGGCGGCGCGCTACGTCGGGACGGATTCCGGCACGGTTGCGTACGGCATTCGCATCGCCGCCGACACCCGCGCGAGCCTCGCGTTTGGCAAGGGCACCTTCGGGCCGCTGCTGCAGTGGTACCTCCGCGTGGACTCCGCCGACACGCCCGGGGGCGTGGCGCGCACGCCCGGCGCCCTGGGGGCGGCGTTCGCGAGCTTCGTATTCGCGCCGCCACCGGCCCCGCTCGACTCCACACTCGCCGTGGGCGGAGTGCCGTCGGCGCGCAGCCTGTTGCGGGTCGCGTTTCCAAGAGTCATCAGGGATTCGTCCCAGATCATCCGCGCCACGCTCTTTCTCGAGCCCGCCGTCCCGGCCCGCGGGGCGCCCGCCGACTCGTTTGTGATCGAGGCGCGCACGGTGTTCGCCGACTTCGGTGCTAAGTCCCCGATCGACCCGCGCCTCGGCGACACGACCGTCATCCATCCGGACTCGACTGGCACGGTGAAGATCGAGGTGACGAACCTGCTGCAGCTCTGGGCCGCGGATTCCACCCACCCGACCGTACTCGTGTTACGGCCCCAGCTGGAAGCCCAGTTCCTGGGCGAGATCCGCTTCTATCCGTCCATCGCTGCGGCCCGCCCCACGCTGCAGGTCACCTTCGTGCGGCCATTCCGGTTCGGGGTGCCATGAGACGGGCGGTCGGAACCGTCGTGGCCGCGGTGGCGCTCCTGACCGCCAATCCGCCCGTCCGCCTGTCCGGCCAGGACTCCCACTTCGGCATCCGCGGCCTCGGCACACCGGGCCGGTGGGAGTCGGTACGCGCGCGCTCCACCGGCGGGGCGTTCGGTCCGTTCGACGGGTTGTCGCCGCTCA
>WNFW01000372.1_pt1 | contig 28575 bp, 26 predicted proteins | sample 5400131 | NCBI WGS metagenome assembly WNFW01 (sample SAMN13153362, study PRJNA577476) | soil metagenome | isolation source: 20 cm soil or saprolite under grassland replicate 1 | place: USA:California | collected 2016-06-15 | reverse complement strand
CCTGGTTGTTGACGATGACCAGGTTGTTTTCCGACGCCAGCGGCTTCGTCCAATTGGGTCCCAGCGGTCCATCCGGACGATTGAAGTCGTCCGCCGCGAATGGAGGTGTAGGTGTCGCGGTAGGAGTTGGAGTCGGAGTTGGTGTAGCCGTCGCTGTCGCCGTTGGCGTCGCTGTTGCAGTCGGACTTGGACTAGGGGTTGGAGTTGGCGTGGAACTCCGAGTAAAAGTAGCCGTCTCTGTAATGGGCCCGCCCATCATAATTGCGGCCGGATTGTTCGGGCCGGAATAAGAACCGGTGCCGGTGCCAGTCCAATTGCTGAAACTGTAACCGTTAGCCGGCCTGGCAGTAATCGGGACACTCGCTCCACTATTTCTCCAGCCACTAGTGGGTCTCACGCTGCCACCGGTCCCCGCAGTCATGGTCAGGTAATATTGCGTCTTGAATCTCGCCGTGTAGGTGGTGTTAGAGGTCGGCGTAACAGTGTGCGAGATCGCTCCTTGATCGCTCCACTTCATCCAAACGTATTGTACACCGGGATCACCGCTCTGAGGCGAAATCGTGGCGATGGTGTGGGTTGAACCATTGCTCCACCTGAAGCGCTGCTGCGCCGTGTAGGTGATGCCGTCAACCGAGAAGCTCCGACCAGTCGGCCTCGTTTTAACCGTCACTGTTACCATTGCTGGTGTCGGAGTTGGTGTCGATGTAGGCGTAGGTGTAGCCGCTACTGCCGAGGGGTTGCCTTCGATGACAAGACCCCAAGCCGCAGCCGCGAAACATGCGATCGCGATGCGCCGAGTCATTCGCCTTTCCTCAGTATGAATCATATTTGTTTGAAGCGTTCGTCGATTTGACGGTCGGCCAAAGCTGCAAAGAATCCGCCATCGACAACACTTACCCCCTTTATTTCTCCGGAAACTGCGGGGCAAAGTTCGCGAAAAATGTGGGGCAAGTTGGGGAAACGTGTTTCACGTCAATTAAATTAAATCGTTTTTCTGAGAGTTATAGTCCTTGCAGCGCTTACTGCGCTCGGGCCTGCCCGCTTATACCGAGGGCGGTTCCACAGAATTTCGCGACGGTGCGACCGCAGGTAATGCCCGTGCCGGTTCGAGTCCGGCCATCGGCAGTTTTCCTCAATTGCCCGCCGATGCGGGTAAACTTCTTGCGGATCGCGGATTGACGATCGACACCAACCCGTGACCGACATGTCAGCCGAATTGGAACGCCCACTTTTTATTCCGATTATACTGGGAACGGCCCGCCGAGGGCGGAGAACTGAACACGCTGCGCGCTTTGTTTTTGAGCAAACAAAGAAACGCGCGGACATAGAGACGGAGCTGATCGACGTGTGCGAGCTTCCTATGAGACTCGATGACGCGGGCGAGCAAATGAAAGATCCAAAGTCCTCAGCGACCATCAAGCGAAGTGACGGACTGATTATAGTAACGCCCGAGTACAATCATGGTTATCCCGGCCTCCTGAAGCACGCACTCGATATGAATCTCGAGGAGTACCTTCATAAGGCTGTCGGGATCTGTGGTGTTTCCGCGGGACTGTTTGGCGGTGCGCGTGCGATCGAGAGCCTGCTGCCAGTGATGCGTGAGCTGGGCCTGGTGACAATTTTTTGGGACGTGACCTTTGGAAAAGTGCAAAAGCTTTTCGATGAGCAGGGAAATTTGCTCGATCAGAGTTATGTCCGGCGCCTCGACAAATTCCTGAATGAATTGGTCTGGATGGCGCGCGTTCTTCGCTACGGACGAGAGACCGTTCCTGAAGTTAAGATGGAGTAAGGGAGCAATGGAATGAAGCAGCGCCGGCGGTAGCTACTCTTCGGTTGTACAACCCTCACCGGCAGCTTCCCTGTCCGCCTCTCCCTGCCAGAGAGAGGGTAGGGTGAGGGTCCGCGCTTTCACTGCGATATCCCGAGCCCTATTGTCTGACGAATGAATTGGGTGCGGGACAGAATGCGAAAGCTTGGCATTCGCGATGTCGACCTTGAGGAAAGCTTTGCGCGATCAAGCGGGCCGGGAGGTCAAAACGTAAACAAAGTAGCAACCGCAGTAACGCTGCGTCATCGGCCAAGCGGCATCAGCGTGACCGTGCAGGAATCGCGGTCGCAAGTGGTGAACCGCAAACTGGCGCGAGAACGGCTACTGGACGCAATCGAGAGTGCTCGAGAAGCACGCCGTATGGCCGAGGTCGCGAAGCGAGAAAAAGAGCGACGACAAAGATCGCCGAGGCCGGCTGCGCTCAAGAGGAAAATTCTCGAATCGAAAAGGAAACGTGGAGACCTAAAGAAGCAGCGCGCGAAGATCGGAACGGATTAGCATTATTCAAGGCTGGTCTTGTTTTGATCATGGTTTCGGTCAGCTTCGATTTTTCTTCAACCGAGTGCGCGGCGTCCTGCGTCTTAACTATGCGATTTGGAACTAAAAGAGCGCATCTAAAACATACTATCTGGCTGGTTCTCTCCCCAGAAAAAGAAGAATTCTTCGCTCTAAATACGTCTGGCGATGCGACCTGTGACGAATCGTTTGAAGAAACAATACATGCTATGAAAAAAGCAATTATACTTGGTTCGGCGCTGTCTGTTTTTGCCTTGATGCTGGTTTCCTGTTCCAGCGAGCCCACAGCGACTACCACCACGACGCGCCAGACTACGGTCACAACACCAGCGCCGCCGCCAACGTCGCAAACAACGACAACGACCACGCATCAAATGGGTGGCGGCTACTGATTCAGGCGTAACACAAGCATCCCTGCATGTGGGGCGATCGGGCATCTTGCCTGGCCGCAGGTCTAATCCAGATTCACCAGGCAATGCCGCCGGGGGCGTACAGCCAGGATGGCTGCTGCGCTACGGTTTCTCTGCTGGCGTCTCGGCGGTTTGCGCTTCTTCTTCCGCCTGGCTGACGACGGGGGCAATCGCCTGAAGCTTTTCGCTGTTGCGCAGATCCATCAATTTCACGCCCATTGTGTTTCGGCCGGTTTCGCGAATTTCTTTGACCCGCGTGCGCACCATCTGGCCTTTGTTGGTGATGAGCATGATCTCATCAGTTTCGCGGACAGTAAGCGCGCCAACCACATCGCCGGTTTTCTCGCCGGTTTTCATGGTGATGATGCCTTTCCCACCGCGCGATTGCCGCCGGTAATCATCGAACGACGTCCGTTTGCCAATTCCATTTTCGCCGGCGACCAGCAACATGGAGTTTGGATCGACAATTGCGGTGGCCACCACGTGATCGCCTTTCTCGGGGCGAATTCCCCAAACGCCGACTGTGTTGCGCCCTTGATCGCGCAGTTGTTCTTCGTGAAATCGCAAGCTCATTCCATCCTTGGTGATGAGCACGACCTCGTTATTGCCATTCGTTAGCTTAGCGTCAATCAACCGGTCGCCTTCCTCGATCTGGATGGCGATGATGCCGCCACGGCGGACATTCGCGTAATTCGACAGATTCGATTTTTTAACAATGCCGGACTGCGTGGCGAACACGATGTGAAGATTTTCGTCCCAGGTCTGATCGACGGCGCCTGGTCCCGTGCCGGATTTTTTCGACTGAATCCGGATTGTCGCGGCGATTTTTTCATCGGGCTTGAGCTCGAGAAGATTCGCGATCGAGCGGCCCTTGGCGGCGCGGCCCATCTCGGGAATTTCGTAAACTTTTTCCACATACGCGCGCCCCGTAGCGGTGAAAAACATCAGGTAATCGTGCGTGGTCGCGGTAAAGAGATGCTCCACGAAATCGCCTTCCTCCTCCTCGGTAGCGCCTTCGCGCGTTTGCATACCGATCACCCCCTTGCCTCCGCGCCGCTGCGCACGAAACGCGCTCACAGCCGTGCGTTTGATGAAACCGCCATGGGTGATGCTGATGATGCAACCCTCGTTCGCGATGAGATCTTCCATGTTAATCTCGGCTTGATCAGGTGCGAGCTCCGTCAGACGCGGCGAACCGTATTTGTCGCGAATTTCGCGGAGCTCTTTTTTAATAATCGTAAAGACACGCTGCTCTTTCGCCAGGATGTCGCGAAGGTCTTTGATGGATTCGAGTAGTTCCTTGTATTCCGTGTCGATCTTTTCTCGCTCGAGCCCGGTCAACTGATACAGACGAAGATTAAGGATTTCGTCAGCCTGATGTTCGCTAAAGGCGTAGCGGCCATTTGTCAGACGGGCCTCATTGCGAATCAATATGCCGATCTGCTCGACCTGACGCTTGGTGAATTCGAAGGCCAATAGTTTTACTCGGGCTTCATCACGACTGGCCGATCCACGAATGATGCGGAGAAATTCGTCAAGATTAGCGAGCGCAATGAGGTAACCCTCGAGCGTTTCGGCGCGCTCCTCGGCTTTACGCAACTCGAACCGAGTGCGGCGCAGCACGACATCGCGGCGATGCTCGATGTAGCAGGCGTTCGCTTCCTTGAGAGAAAGAAGTTTTGGCCGGCCATGATCAATCGCCAGCAGAATGACCGCGAAGGAGCTTTCCATTGCGGTGTGCTTGTAGAGGTTGTTGATCACGACCTTTGGGTTGCCGTCGCGTTTCAGCTCGATAACGACCCGCGTATTCTCATCGGACTCGTCACGAACGGCGCTAATGTCTGTCAGCACTTTTTCGTTTACCAGGGACGCGATGCGTTCGACGAGGGTTGCGCGATTGACGTTATATGGAATTTCTGTGATGACGATTTGCTCCCTGCCGCCTTTAAGCTCTTCGATGCCGGCCTTGCCGCGCACCTTCATGCTGCCGCGACCAGTCTCGAGATATTGTTTGATTCCCGACACGCCGCAGATGACGCAGCCGGTCGGGAAGTCCGGCCCTTTTACGTGTTTCATCAGCTCCTCGAGCGTGATTTCTGGATCGTCGATTTGCGCACAGATTCCATCAATCACTTCGTTGAGGTTGTGCGGCGGAATATTGGTCGCCATGCCCACGGCGATGCCGGTTCCGCCATTAACGAGGAGATTTGGAAAGGCAGCCGGGAAAACCGTCGGCTCGGTGCGTGTTTCGTCATAATTTGGGACGAAATCGACCGTGTCCTTATCCATGTCGGTCATCAACGCGGCGCCGAGATGTGTCATGCGCGCTTCGGTGTAACGCATTGCCGCCGGTGGATCGCCTTCGACGGAGCCGAAGTTACCCTGGCCGTTGACGAGCGTTTCACGCATCGCCCACGGCTGGGCCATGTGGACGAGCGTAGGATAAATCACCGCTTCGCCGTGCGGGTGATAATTTCCGCTGGTGTCACCGCAAATTTTCGCGCATTTGCGGTGCTGTCGTCCCGGAAAAAGCGAGAGGTCATGCATCGCATAAAGAATTCTTCGCTGCGATGGCTTGAGTCCGTCGCGCGCGTCCGGTAACGCGCGCGAAATAATGACCGACATCGAGTAATCGAGGAAGGATCTCGATACTTCCTCGGCTACATTTATCGGTTCAACTTTCTCATTTGGGTTCAACATAGGATCAAAGGTCTCCCAACCTGAGGTAACGTGCTCTCATTAACACCGGCGCTTCAGCCCGATGCGGTCGCATGACGAACACAAAAACCGTTTCAACGGTTTTTGCCCAACAGGAAAGCCGTTGAAACGGCTCACGCTTCACCCTGTTACCCACACCCGGCTCAAGCAGGGTGTTAATGAAACAAGAAAAACAATTAATCATTTTTGCTAGCTGCTAAGTAAGTCCGTGCGAGTACACAGATGGGCGCTCCACGAGAAAACGATCTTCCCAAACTCGTGAAATTTCGTCAGCCTGTCTAATCGTTTCAGGAGGACCGATCTGAGCGTCGCGCGGCAGCGAAATTTTCAAGAAATCCAGCACACCGCGGATGGTTCCCCCATAATCCCGGCATAGTTCTTCGTACTCGACTCGGAAGGGAGTAACGCCGATTCGCTGAAAAAATGTGTACCAGATATTTTCCTGTCGCTCGGCTTCTCTTAGAGACTGCTCAATCAACTGGGCATCGAATTGCGGTTCGCGTAACGCAGTTTTTCCCTCTTGCACTTTCCAAAGGCCGGTCTGAAGCGCGCGAGCCGTGGACAATGCTTGCCGCAATTTGTGACGCCGAACGATGTGCACAAAGCGAAGACGTGGGAAGGCATTTCGCAACATATTGAGATCATCAGTGGCTGCGTCGCCAAAAGCACGAGTATCTCGCAGCCTGGCGAGGAAATCGTCCAGATACCAGCTCATCAATTTAAAGCCGAACACTTCGTTGCGAGTAGTTTTCGTGTTGACGATGGCGTGCACGTAACGTGGATAATCAGCGTTTGGATCCAACCCAAGTTCGGCACCGTAGCGGCCCTCGGACTTTGGAAGGAAAAACTGCTTCGGCATGCCCGCCTTACGCGTAACGCGCAAGCCATCGGTCAATAAATTGCTACCCGAACGCGGAATTGTGCAGACAACGTAACAGCGTCGCGGATGGCGTAGTTTGTGAAACAGGCCTCCCATCGTGGAATTTACACGTCGAGATTGCGCACATTCAGCGCGTTATCTTCAATGAATTGCCGACGCGGCTCGACGATATCACCCATCAGAATCGTGAACATCTTATCGGCATCGACGGCGTTATCGTCGTTCAAGTCAACCTTCAGAAGTTTACGTTTCTCCGGGTTCATCGTGGTCTCAAACAACTCCTTGGCGTTCATTTCGCCGAGACCCTTGAAACGTTTGATCTGTACGCCACGGCGGCCAATCTCCAAAATTTTCTCGAGGATTTCGGGAATTGAAAACAGCGCATGCGAAACCGCTTTTTCGCCTTCGCCTTCGCTCAGCTCAAAGATCGGCTGATCGCTCGTCGCATAATGCGCGACTTTTAAGCCTTTGCGCGCGAGCTCTGCTATGATTTTTTCGATAGCAGCCGACTCGTGCAGCTCAACGAGTCTGCCGCGTCTACGAGTTCCCTCTGTGCGCGCTTGTGATTCGCCCAGCGGAAGCAATTCCTGACCGATCTCCATGTCGAACAAATTAAGATCCAGGTTCTCCTGATGAAATGTGCGAACCGCTTTTTCGTCGTGAAAATAATGAGCGGTCTCTTCGTTTCCCTCGCGCACTTTCACCAGATACGTTGGAAGCTTGCCCGACTTCGCGTTCCGCTGGGCAAGATAAGTCTCAAAATCGCCGCCATGGCGGCGCACGGCTTCGCTCAACTTCGCAAGCCTCTCGAGTGATTCGAGAATATCCTTCAGTTGTGCCGCCGGAATTTCCTTATCGTCGGCCAGATTTCTCAATCGTACGTCCTCTGCGCCGAGCGAAATGAGGATTTTATTCAGACGGGCATCGTCATCGACGTATTCTTCGCGCTTCTTTCGCTTGATCTGGTAAAGCGGTGGTTGCGCGATGTAAATCCTCCCCGCGCGCACCAGTTCAGTCATCTGACGGAAAAAGAATGTAAGTAGCAAAGTGCGAATGTGCGATCCATCGACGTCTGCATCCGTCATGATAATAATCCTGCCGTAGCGCAGCTTGCTAATATCGAAACGACCTTCGTCCTTCCCGTTGCCATCCTCCCTCGATTTGCCGATCCCGGTGCCGATGGCCGTAATCATCGACTGGATTTCATTGTTCTTTAGAAACTGATCTTCACGCGCTTTTTCCACGTTTATCAATTTTCCGCGAATAGGAAGAATGGCTTGATAACGTCGGTCGCGTCCCTGCTTGGCAGAGCCGCCTGCCGAATCGCCTTCGACGATATAAAGCTCGGTCAATTCCGGATCGCGCTCGGAACAATCAGCCAGTTTTCCAGGCAATCCGCCGCCTGTGAGAGCACCCTTGCGAATTGTTTCTCTCGCTTTTCGAGCCGCTTCCCGCGCCCGGGCTGCAGTAAGAACTTTGTCGAAAACTCGTTTCGCGATCGGAGGATTCTTGTCGAAATAGGTCATCAGCCCGTCGTACGCGACCGAGTTCACAATCCCGTCGATCTCCGTGTTGACGAGCTTCACCTTCGTCTGCGATTCGAAGCGCGGATTAGGCAACTTAATGCTGAGCACACAAATCAATCCTTCGCGCACATCGTCTCCGGAAATCGACGGGTCCTTTTCTTTCAGAAGGTTACTTGATTTCGCGTACTGGTTGACGGCCTTGGTGAGCGCGGTGCGGAAGCCAGTCAGATGCGTGCCGCCGTCCGGATTCGGGATCGAATTGGCAAACGGCAAGATCTGGTCGTTGTAGCTGTCGTTATATTGCAGCACGACGTCGACAAAGACTTCATCGCGCTGTCGCGAGATCACGATCGGTTTCGGATGCAGCACCTGTTTGTTCTCGCCGAGCTGCTTTACGAATTCCTCGATGCCGTGTTTGTAGAAGAATTTTTCTTTCTTCGGAGGATCGATGCGCTCGTCGGTAAGGGTGATTTCGAGACCGGGATTGAGAAATGCCAGTTCGCGCAACCGCGTTGCGAGACGCTCGAATTTAAACTCCGTCGTAATTGTGAAAATCGTCGGGTCCGGAAGGAAGGTAATCAGTGTACCGGTGGTCTTTTTGTTTTTGACCTCGCCGATGACTGTGAGTTTGTCGGTTGTCTTGCCCTTGGCGAAAGCCATGTGATAAACCTTGCCGTCACGTGAGACTTCCGCCTTGAACCATTCCGAGAGCGCGTTCGTGCATTTGGCCCCTACGCCATGCAAGCCCCCGGAATATTTGTAGGCGCCTTGTCCAAATTTTCCGCCGGCGTGCAGATTTGTGAGTACCAGCTCGATTGCCGGCATTTTCCACTTGGGGTGAATATCCACGGGAATTCCGCGGCCGTTGTCACGCACCGAGAGCGATCCATCGACATGGACGGTCACTTCTATTTTTGTACAAAAGCCAGCGAGATGTTCATCGATCGAATTGTCCAACACCTCGAAAACCAAATGGTGCAAACCCCGCTCATCGGGATCGCCAATGAACATTCCAGGCCGCTTTCGAACCGCTTCGAGACCTTCTAATTTATCGATTTGCGCCGCGTCGTACTTTTGGGCTGCACCAATTCCCGTGGATCCCCGGCCGGATGCTTCTTCGGCCGGAATTTCTTCTTGAGTTTTTAGCATAGATTAAGGCCGGAAGGACCCTTGTAAGAGGATATCCAAAATGTCCCCCTAAACAACTAATATCTCATGGGTAATTTTGGATTTTTTGCGCTAGCAGTTGGGTACAAGAGCCGCCCCAAACTCAAGATATTGTGTCCATGCATTAGAATTGAGAAGACCGGTTCCGGCAGCTTTTTTCTCGCTGCTTGACCATATGATTTTGAACCCGGAAAATGCCGTCCCTGATGCGCTCGCAAACCCTTTTGGAAGCCCGCTGGATTCTTTTAATTTTGGCCCTGGGCGGCATGGCGGTCTTGTTCGCGTCGGCGTGGCTGTCACTCGTTTTTCTGGCGCTTTTTCTTTTCACCATCGCCTTTTTCCGGGACCCAAATCGTCCTGTGCCGGCAGATCCCAATCTGATTGTTGCTCCCGCTGATGGCTGGGTCAGAGACATTGTTGAATTGGATGAGAAGGAAGTCCTGAAGACGAAAACGCGGCGCGTTGGGATTTTCCTGTCGATCTTTGATGTTCACACAAATCGAGCGCCAATTGATGGACGAATCACTTATCGTCAGCATCACGAAGGTCTTTGTCTCGATGCTCGCGATCCAGATTGCTCGGAGAAAAATGAGGCGATGACATGGGCATTCGAAAATTCGCGCGGCTCGGTTGTCGTTAGGCAGCTGACCGGCGCGATTGCGAGGCGCATCGTGGCTTGGGCAAGCATTGGAGATAAATTGAAAAAGGGAGAACGCTTTGGGATGATTCGCTTCGGTTCGCGGACGGAATTATATTTACCTCTCGAGGCTGAGGTTCTTGTGAAAAAAGGCGATCACGTTTGTGGGGGATCGACAGTCATCGCGCGCCTGCCCGACTGATGAACGAACAACCGTCTAAAATTTATCTTCTGCCCAATTTGATGACGGCGGGGAATCTGTTTTGCGGGTTTACAGCCACGCTGAAAATCCTTGAGGGCGCGCTGCTTCAGGCGTCCAATCCCGATGCGGCCAGTGATCTTTTTCACACTGCCATCTGGTTCATTCTCGGCGCTTTCGTTTTTGATTTTTTGGATGGACGGCTTGCCCGCCTAGGCGGGCACGAAAGTCCATTCGGCCGCGAGTTCGATTCACTCGCGGACATTGTCTCATTCGGGCTTGCTCCCGCGTTGATGGTTTACCGCGTCGTGTTGCAGGAGTTTCCCCGCGCATGCTGGATCATTGCATTTATCTATCTCGCGTGCGGTGCACTGCGTCTAGCGCGCTTTAATGCCGCGTCTGCCAATCATGAGACGGCCGACACGGATAGCAAAAAGAATTTCACTGGCTTTCCCATTCCGGCAGCGGCTGGCCTGATTGCGTCAATCACCTTATTTCTCCTTTGGCTCGCCGAAGGCGAACATCACCTCGGTAAATGGCGCTTCGTTCTGCCGCCGCTGCTGCTCTTTCTTTCATTCATGATGTTCAGCCGGTTTCAATACCCGAGCTTCAAGGCAATCAATTGGAAAACGAAGAAATCGATTCCGCGTTTTTTGGCAATTATCCTCGTTGTCATCCTGACGGTGATGAATTACGAGTGGATGCCAGCGGTGCTTTTCCTGGCGTATCTGCTCTATGGTGTGCTGCGCCCCTGGTTGTCACGCGACTGGCGTCGTGAAATTGAGGAAGAAATAGGCGAAGAGCCCTCGGATGAAACGGTTGAACAGGCGCGATAAATCGACAATTTGACTGTAGGGCGCCCCTCCGATTGCCGGGCGTGCGTGTGGGAGGCGTGGCGCCTGCCCTACAGTTGCTGATTCAACTTCGCTAGTACTTCAGGATCGCGAACATCCGCCCATTCCCCGGCTAATTCGAGTGCTTGTATCTTCTTGCCTGAATGCGCGAGATCGCGGACTGCGTCGGTGAGTTCGTACTCACCTCGCGGTGATGGCTTCAACTTTGCGATGAATTGGAAAATGCTGGGCCGAAATGCGTAGAGACCGGCGTTATACCACGAACTTGTTGGTTCGCCTGGCTTTGGTTTTTCGCGAAGATCGACGAGCTCCATTCGCTCGTTCACAAAAACTGCACCGCCTTTGCTGACATCTTCGCCGCGCGTAACTGTGACGATTGCTTCGCAGTCATTTGGAAGGTCCACGACGCGCCTGTAATTTTCCGGACTGATCAAAATATCGCCATAGCTCAAAATGAATGGCGACCCGCCAGTGAAGTCGCGAGCAAGAGCGACAACGCGGCCAGTGCCATCCTGGACGGTTTGCTTAATATATTCGATGCCGACATTGTGACGCCGGCCATCACCGAAAAAGTTCCGGATCATCTCGGCGTGATAACCGACAATAATTACAAATCTGAAGACGCCTGCATCCCGCAGCCCTTCTACGATATGTTGTAAAACCGGTTTGCCGCGAACTTCTATCATCGGTTTTGGCAAATCGACAGTGAGTTCACGCATGCGCGTGCCGCGCCCAGCTGCCAGGACTACCGCTTTGTCGATCTTAGTCATCTAATCCATTTGCCCACGACGAAGGGTTCGTTACGCGATCAAATCGAGGAGCGAGCTCCAGCGAGCCCGGAGTCGTTGAACTCCGCCCTCCAGTTTCCTATTCACTTTTCTTTGGCGGAGTGATCGTAAGAGCGGGCAGGTTAGCTTGCTTGATCAATTCGCTGACTTTCGGCACATCTTCGGCTTTAAGCTGCGTCCATTTCTTTAACTGCTCTTCCAACTGGCTGTTCAACATTTGGAAAACATTAAGTTGTCCCTGGGTCGGCTCTGTGTCGGCGAACTCGATTGTGTGGCTGAATGTCTCAAAGCGCTCGTTTAGCATGTCGGGAAAGGCGAGGTTTCCTTCCGAGCCTTTCATGTTTACCTGCATGAGTTGCTGTTCGATCTCAGACGTTTTGTGATCGAGATCGTCGGCCGCCGCGAACGCTGCTTTTAACTTTGGATCGTCGCCGAAACGTTTGTGCAAGTTTTGAATCTGCGACCTGATGTCTCGGATTTCGTTGACGGCCTGATGCAACCGCGACATGGAATCTTTCACTTGTATGGCCAAAGCAAATTGCTTTTGCACGGCGGTCTCCGTGCCCTTGTTTCGTGGATCAATCAGCAGATGCAACGGCGCAGTCTGCGATTTGCCGCCGACAGTTAGTCTCAGCTGATAATCACCGGGCGGACCGAGCGGTCCTCTCGGTCCGACGCCGGAGTAAAACGCACCGGGTATTTGTATGGGATCATCGTAGCGCAGGTCCCACGCAAAACGGTTCATCCCTTCATTTGCGGGAATTGTTTTTGGCCGCTCGACGCGATCAGGCCATTCAGGCGGCTGTTCGCCTTCTTTTTTCTCTTTGCTGGAGAGATGCCTGACGAGTTTGCCCGAAGCATCCAGAACATCGAGCGAGACTTCTTCTTTCGGAGCACTCTTGAAATAGTAATTGATAATCGCGCCCGATGGCGGGTTATCGCCAACCGGCTGGCGCTTGTCGAATTCCTCCGGATAATGCAAACGCACTGCGTTTTCCGGTTGATAAAGAATTACATCCTCCTGGGAAGATTGGGCGCTGAGCTGACGCAGCGGCGTAATGTCGTCCAGCACCCAGAACGAACGGCCATGGGTCGCCACGACGAGATCGTCATCCTTTACCACCAGGTCGTGAATCGGTGATACCGGCAGATTCAACTGCAGCGGCTGCCAATGCGCGCCGTCGTCGAACGAAACAAACGCTCCGAGCTCCGTGCCTGCGTAGAGCAATCCGCGCTTTTTAGGATCTTCGCGCACAGCATGTACGTACGCACCTTCGGGAATGCCCGTCACGATCGCGCTCCAGTTTTTTCCCAGGTCGGTCGTCTTAAAAATATACGGTTTGAAGTCGTCGAGCTTATGCCGATCCACGGCAACATACGCGGTGTTAGCATCGTGCGGCGATGGATCGATGAGACTGACTGTGCTCCACTCGGGCATCTTTGGTGTGACCTTCGACCAATGCTGGCCGTCGTCGGTTGTCACGTGAACAAGTCCATCGTCTGTGCCGGCCCAGAGCGTCCCTTTCTTTAACGGCGACTCCGCAAGCGCGAAGATCGTGTCGTAATATTCAACTGAGGTAATGTCGTTAGTCAGCGGGCCGCCGCTTGGCTGTTGTTTTGATTTATCGTTGCGCGTCAGATCGCCGCTGATTTGCGTCCAGCTCTGTCCGTGATCGGTCGATTTAAAAACGCACTCTGCGCCCGTGTACAGAACGTCCGGGTTATGTGGAGAAAGCGTAAGCGGCGTTACCCACTGAAAACGATGAGCCACATCGGCGGCACCGTGGCCGGAATTGTCCAGGGGGAAGACACTGACGTCCTGCGTTTCTTCCTTGGTCTTGTTGTAACGATAGATTGAGTTTTCGTTGTTTGAATAAACGATGTGCCAATCGCGCGGATCGGGTAGAACAAAGCCGGCCTCGCCGCTGCCGACCTCGAACCAATTTGCGGGCCCAATCGCACCCCAGTCTGTTCGGCTGGCAATACCAACGCTCGAATTGTCCTGTTGCGCGCCGTAAATGTGATAGGGAAAAGCGTTGTCCACTGAGACATGATAAAATTGCGCGGTGGGCTGATTGTTTAGGGTTGTCCACGTTTTTCCGCCGTCGATTGAGATACTCGCGCCTCCGTCATTGGCGTTTCCGATTCGATTAGGATTTTGCGGATCAATCCACAGCCCATGGTGATCTCCGTGGCGGGCTGGCAGCAGGTTGAAAGTTTTTCCACCATCGACTGAACGAAACAAGCCAGTGTTTACAAGATAAACCGTGTCTGCAGATTTCGGATCAGCATAGACCTTGCTGAAATACCATGCGCGCTGGCGAAACCGGCCGTCATCATTTACACGGATCCAATGTTGCCCGGCATCATCGGAACGGTACAGACCGCCTTCCTTCGCCTCGATGATCGCATAAACGCGGTTGGAATCGGCACCGGAAACCGCGATGCCGATCTTGCCCAGGATCCCCCCTGGGAGACCGTTACCCTCGAGATGTTTCCACGTAACGCCATTGTCTTCAGATCGGGAAAGTCCACTTCCTGGACCACCGCTGGAAAAAAACCACGGTTGCCGTCGCGCCTGCCAGAGGGATGCGAAAACAATGTTTGGATTGTGCGGATCAAAAACAACATCGATCCCGCCCGTATTTTCGTCTTTGGACAAAACCTTCGTCCAGGTCTTCCCACCGTCGCCGGTCCGAAATATTCCGCGTTCTGCGTTAGCACCAAATGCATGACCAAGCGCCGCTACGAGGACGATATTCTCATTTCTTGGATCAACAATTAGTGCACCGATTTGGCGGCTATCTTTTACCCCAACGTTTTCCCAGGTCTTGCCGCCATCGATCGATTTAAAAACTCCCGTGCCGTAGGTCGTATTGCCGCGGATGGCCGCTTCGCCCGTGCCCGCGTAAATCACATTATGGTCCGATGGCGCGACTGCGATCGCTCCGATTGACGAAATCGGTTGTTTATCGAAGAGGGGAATCCAGTTTGCACCGCCATCGATCGTTTTCCAGACCCCGCCCGCAACCGCACCAAAATAATAGGTGTCCGGCTCGCCTGGCACTCCTTCTATTGCTAAGGCGCGTCCGCCGCGAAACGGTCCAATCTGTCGCCACTGCATGCCCTTGAATAATTTTTCATCGATAGCTTCCGCTGGCGTCGGAGTAGGCGAGGGAGCTGATCGAAGAGAAGGTGAGAAGAGGAATGCGGAAACGCCGAAAATGAATTGAACTAGCCAAAGAGAACGGCAGCGAGGCGTAATCATCCGCCTAAGGTGAAAAGCCTGCAGCTTCGTTCAACTGGAATCGCGTGTTCGCGGGTATGCAGCGGACACTGCAACGCAAACTTTTTGCTGCACGTGAGGGCTCTTTATTAAGCGTTAATCGGAGCCATTCGGGTGGTAGGAGCTTCCGCTTCCAGGGCGGTTCCACCGGGTTCGCCACCGCCAAAATGCCGCGCAGCGTAATATGAGCCAATAACCAAAACAGCCGCAATAAACTGAGCGACCAGCGTTTCAACAGTGGGGAATACTGCAAACCAGAGTCCCATCCATGGCGGCACATAGTTTTTTAGCGAAGTGATTTCAGTCGTGGAAATCCAATGGGCCAACTGCATTTCCTGGGCCTGCTCCCCGACCATTACGAGCAACACGACTCCAAGCAGAATGCCGGTAGTGATCAGCATCTTCCGGTACGGTAGTCGTTGCTGAAGGACAAAGGTCAATACCGCTACCATCGCCGTCAGAACCATGCCCAAAAGCGCGCCTTTCAGCACTACTGCGCCGCCGAGTCGCAGGTGATAGCTTTGCAAAAAAAGCACGACCTCGAATCCTTCGCGATACAAGGAAGTGAATCCGAGCAGGACCAATCCCAACCAGAGACGCCACCGGGAGATTTCCGCAGCGCGCGCGTTATCGAGTAACGCCTTGCGGCGGCGATTGTGGGCGCGAATCCAGCCACCCCAGTAAATCTTGTGAAAAAACCAGTTCATGATGACGAGCAGCACGATGACTGCGAGCAACCCGGTGGCGGCTTGTAAATCGAGTGCCGACACGTTGTCGCTGAGTGAGCCAACAATGCGTACCGCGATGAACCAGGTGATCAAGCTAGCCACAAATGCCAGGCCCGCACCAAACGCGACTGGCTGGCGATGGGCGCGCTTGCCGCCCGTCATGCTGGCAGTGATCGCTGCCAGAACCAGGATGCATTCCAGTCCCTCCCGAAAGACGAGAATTCCAATGTCCATGAACGCAACGGTTGGACTGGTGTCAGGTCGCGTCGGATCGGGCGCGCCGTGCGTCGTAACTGCCTGCCAAACAAGCATCGTCACCACGCAAAGTGATGCTATAACGATGCCGGTGCGCAAAGCAGGCTTCATTTCGCCTTAGACTTTATCACATGCCAGCACTGCCGCTGCCGGTCGATTGCTTTTTTTTAGCGGCTGATTGCGCGCACGGTCAATCTCAGCCGGTTATTTGCCGCTAATAAGTCGATGACTTACGATGACGGCTGCATGCCGGAATACGTTCTGGGCCACCATTTAAAAGGAGAGGGGAAGCGACTCGCGTTGATGTCGGAATTGCTTGATCCAATGCATCGCCGTTCTCTTCAATCGCTCGGCGCCATTAAATCAGGCGCAAGGACGCTGGAAGTTGGTTGCGGCAATGGCTCGATTTCCGCGTGGCTTGCCGGGCAGGTCGCTCCGGATGGACGAGCCGTCGCCGTCGATCTCGATCTTTCGCTCGTCGATGCGCGTGCGCCGAATTTGGAGTTCCGCAAAGCTGATATCGTGGCCGGACCAGTGGCGGCCGGGAGTTTCGATATCGTGACCGCCCGCGCAGTGCTTCACCATGTTGCGGACGCCGGAAAGGCGATCGCAAACCTCGTTGCAAGCTTACGGCCCGGAGGCGTCATCCTATTGATTGAGCCGGACTTCCTTCCGGTCACCATTGTCGAGCCACCCGAAGCGCGTGCGTTCTGGAGTGGCTGGCTTGCGTGGTCGCGTGATCGCGGAATCGATTATCAAATTGGTCGTACTCTCGCACCGAGATTGGCGGCCTTGGGACTCAAGCGAATCAGTGGTACTGCAGAAACGGCGATCTACAACGGAGGCAGTTTGTGGGCTGATTATTGGACACAGACCGTCAAAGAACTTCGCGAAGACTTGATAAGCTCTGGCAAGCTTAACGACGCACTGGTGGACACCTTTCTCAGCTATTGTGCCGATCCTGCCTGGTGGACGCAAACGATCGCTTTCACTGTGGTTCATGGCAACGCTCCCGTTCACTGAGTAGCAGAGCGAAATGCAGCCTCCGGGCGCTGTTGTGATTTGCGGTGAAACGAGTAATTTCCGGCGGTGCAGCGAGCCCGGGGTTTTACGTTAATCGAGATTGCTCTCGGTATCTTCATACTGTTGTTATTGCTTATGCTGGCAATACCTAGCTTTACCGGCGTAATAGCAAACAGGCGGCTGAAGCAATCACTGGACGACTTCAATAATCTCGTGCACAGGGCGCAGGAACTAAGCGTGGCTGAACGTCGCCCTTACTTGATTGCTTGGGACAAGAACGACGTGATCGTGCGACCCGAAGCTTTTGCGGAAGGTGAGGAGACGAACGCCAAGGCTGAGTTTCGTCCGACCAGGGGCAGCATTCTAAGGCTCTCCTTGCCGATGGCATTGGCAGAAAAATATCCGGCTGAATGGATCTTCTGGCCCTCGGGAACCTGCGAACCCGCGATCGTCCGCTTTCAAGGCCCTGCTGGTTCGTGGACGGCGAATTACTCGCCGCTGACCGCGCATCCTGAGATTACAAATTATGCTGTGCGATAACGGAAGTAAAATTCGAAATTCGAAATTCGAAATTCGAAACTTTAACTGTGCCTTTGCTCTCTATGAGGTTCTCCTTGGCATCACGATTTTTGCGATTGGCGTCATCGCGATGGGACACGCGGTCGAGAATTGTCTCAATGCGAGCACGATCAGTGCTGAAGAAGGCGTCGTGCGGCAGATTTTGTCGAATTACATGGCGGAAATTCAGGCTACACGCGGTGTTCCCGATGATTCGAAGGAATTCAAGGTCAACAGCAATTACGGAGCAATAAAGGTCGTTCAAAAGGCCGCGGCAGCCGACCTGACGGAACCCGATAATACCCTTCTCGACGGGATTTACCTTGTTACGTTAACTGCCCAGTGGCAGCGGGGCGGTGTTGCCGAGTCAAAACAGATCCAGTTTTATGTTTACCGTCCAGGGTAAGGGGCAATCTCCTAGCATCCGTGGTTTCACGTTGCTCGAGATCATGCTTGCGGTGGCAATCCTCGGGCTGATGTCGGTGGCGATTTTTCGTTTTGTGCAATCGACCATGATCGCGTTGCGCCTCTCGTCCGATACAGTGGCCACGGACTCCCAATATGACGGGCTGCGCGATCTTCTCACGTCGGAATGGCAAAGCCTTGGTCCCATTAGATCGAAAATGTACGGTGAACCACTCAAGCTTAACGATCGCGAGCGTGATTGGCTACGGTGGAGCTGTAGCGCTGGTCCTGGACTTCTTACTCGCTATGCGCCTGGCGACTTTACAGTCACTCTGGCGCTAAAACCGGAAAACGAAAAGAGCAAGCGGCTTGACCTCGGCTTTTTGCGAAAACCGAAGGATGATTCGGGCTTCGGAGAAGGTCATGAGACGTGGGTCCCATTGATTAAGAACGTGAGCAGTCTCCAGATCAGTTACTTTAGTCCGAACTTGAACAACTGGATCGATCGATGGTCAAACACGACCCAGCAGCCGTGGCTCGTAAAGTTGACAGTGGGACGCACTGATTCACCAGTGCCGTGGGAAGTGGTTATTCCGCTGAGGCGGACGCCGTACTAAGTAAGAATGAAGACTTCGAATTCGAAATTGCGCAGTGGCGCGGCACTGATGCTCGCGCTTTGGGCTCTGTTCTTGCTCAGCGCAATGATCATTTCATGGGCACTGGATATTAATTCGCGCCTGACTGTTTCGGGGAACGCAAGTCGCGTTTTGGACGCCGAAGCGATGGCGTCTTCGGGCGCCGACCTCGCATTGCATCCACTGGTCAAGCCTGATTCTGCTAACCTGCACAGACAAATGGGAAATCGAGAGAGTTACGATGTCCAAATGGTGGGCGAGTGCGGGCGAGTGAATTTGAATTTACTCGCGCCGGGAGGAGTCGAAAACACAACACTTAAGGAAATTTTACGCCAATATCTCAGCCTCAAAGGGGTGGAGCTGAATGATGCTGATACCATGGTAGACTCTTTGCTCGACTGGACGTCGCCGCCGGGACTTCACCGCCTGAACGCGTGTCCAGAGAGCGATGATTATCAACCGGCGCATGCCGCACTGACCTCGGTGGACGATCTAAAGAAAATCTGCGGATGGGCTGAATTTACTTCCAAACCGGGTTGGGACGAAGATTTTACTGTCAGCAATTGTGGGGGCGTGCTCGACCTTGGCTGGGCCTCCCGGGACATTTTGCGTGCTGTGGTACAAGCCTTCAGCACAGGGGGAGACGATAGAGTGGATCAATTTTTGCAACTCCGTCAAGGGTCCGATGGAGTTGATGGAACAGCTGATGACGGGCAGCTTAACAAGCAAACGGCTCTTACCGCGCTGGGCTTCCCGAATGGGCAAATGCCGCAGACTACAGGCCTAAATCTCGATTTCAAAACAACATTGGTCTTTCGCGCCACCAGCATAGGAAGATCTGGCGACATTACTCGTACTATCCAAATGATATTCTCAAAAGGACTCGGCACAGGCGGCGGCGGTCGCCCTCAGATAATGAGTTGGAAGGAGCTTTGATATCGAGCCACGGATGCCATCTATTTTCATAATTCCAACTGCGCACGGATGGAATTTTGTGCGCTCAGGCACGCCATCGCCGTCCCCCGAAGCTGCTGCGGACAAGATCAACCAGAACGGCTCGTGGAACGTGCGCAAACTGCAGACGCTCGGGGAAGCTGTGCCCTTGCTTTCAGCAACCGATGATTTTGTTCTCGGCTTGCCTGTTACTGCCGTGCTCGCCCAACGATTTCGCCTGCCGAGCGTCGATCCGGCAGAATTCCCTGAAATGATTCGGATTCAGATCGAGAAGGTGTTGCCATTTTCTGCCGAGGAGGTCACGACCGACTTTGAAGTAATCGAGCAAGATCAGAACGAAAGCGTGGTCTCAGCCGTTGCGATCAGAAATGAACAGCTTGCCGAGATTGCGGCCCCTTTGCTCGATCGCGGTTTTATCCCGCGACAGGTCACCGTCTATGCCGCACAGCGCGCCAGCACTTATGCCCCGAAGGGAAATGCCCTACTTATTTACCCGGAAGGCGAGACGCTGGTTTACGCTATGACAGAAAACGGCAAACTGAGCCTTGCGCGCGTATTTGAAAACGGCAACGGGGAACAACTGCAACTTGAGTTGCCTCAATTGCGAATGAGTGCCGAGCTGCAGGGCATCAATGCTTCCTATCCGAACGTGTTGCTGGATGAAAGCTGTCACGAAATGCGCGATACCGTGGAAGGAATTCTGGCCAGTCCCACTGAGATAGTTGGGATCGAGCTGCCACCCGCCGCAGTTAAACTGAACCTGCTGCCGGAAAGCTGGCGCCGCCGTCGCTCCCAATTGATCAGACAGGCGCAATGGCGAAAGCGACTCCTGTGGATAGGCGGCGCTTACCTAGCGCTTCTTCTACTTTTGGTTGCATATCTGGGCTTGCTCCGATTTCAAATCGGGGCAGTCGACCGCCGCATTGCACACGACGCTCCTGAAACGCAGTTCGTGCGCGCGACGGAAGCAAACTGGAAGGCACTGGCCCCGGCGATCGATGCGCGTTTCTACCCGGTCGAAATTTTGCTCCACCTTTTCGAAAGTCTGCCATCGCCTGAGGTGCGAATTACGGCGTACAACCAATCGGCACGGCAGATTTCCGTCGATGGCGAAGCGAATACAGCTGCTCTCGCTTATCAGTTCATTGAAAAAATTAAGAAGAATCCAGATTTGCGAGCCTTTCAATTCGACATGGCTGCGCCTCGTATTCTGCCAAATGATCATGCGCAATTCCGGTTGGAGGGGAAGCCGCGATGATGCCGGCCTGGTATCAACGGATGAATCGGCGCGAGCGTGTACTTGCGTGGGTCGCGGCGGGCACTGTATTTGCGTTACTAAATCTTTTTATTCTGGACTGGGTTTTCGGTGCGCTTGCCAGCGCACAAAAGCAAATGGCGACGCGCAGGGCCACGTTGTCCGAACAGGCTCTTTATGTGAAAGAACGAGACCTGTGGACGAAACGCGACGAATGGATCCGACAGCATCAACCAACCCTAAAGGATCCGGCAGAAGCTTCCGCGCTCCTTGATCAAATAAAGGAGGTAGCCGGCAAATACAATATTTTAGTGGAGAATCCCGCCATTGGTTCCGGGGAAACCACACCGTATCATCAGACGGTTTTTGCTTCCATTGAAACAAAGAGCCCGTGGCCGCCTCTGGTTCATTTTCTTTATGACGTACAGAGACCGGATGCCTTCATCGTGTTTGATAATGTTAATCTGGCGATTGATAGCAACGATCCCACAATGATGCGCGGCAAATTCAAGATCGCCCGCTGGTTTGCTCCAGCGCAACGAACGAAGTAATATAACGTGATCCGTTTATGAAATATTCACTTACCCTAATATCCGTTGCCAGCCTGCTCGGAGTGACGTGTGCGCAGGGCGAGGATGTTCTGCCACCGCTTTTTACCTACGATCGTTATTCAAAGATGGTGGATCATTCACCTTTTGCGGTCGCAACGGCGGTGGCGGCGCCCGAAGCCACGCCTGATTTTGCGAAGGACCTTTACGTGGCGAACGCAGCGCACTCGCCTGATGGCGATTTGGTAACGCTCGCTTCGACTTCCGATCATGGTTTCAAGAAATATCTTACCACTAAAGATCCCGTGGACGGTTATAGCATAGCCAATATTGAATGGTCGGAGCGCGTCGGCGCGACGAAGGTGACGATCAGCAAAGACGGAAATTTTGCGACAATCACGTTTAACCAAGCGCTTCTACAGCAAGCTGCGCCAAACGGTGCGTTGGCCGGAAGGACGCTGATTCCCCCGGCACCTAACATTCCTGGCCCGTCGGGTCTACCGAAATTACCAGCGGGATTGCCTCCGGAGGTGCAACAGTTGACACCTTCGCGACAGCTTCGAACTCCCCACGTCCGGGGGTTAATTGAACGGAGTCCGAGGGGCGGTGCGGCAAAGGGCGCTACCAGGTCGCCGGGCGCTAAGAATTAGAATAAGGTTTTTGGCAGCTTAACCGCCGCCCCAATCGTCGTCTGCCGTGTCAGCCTGGCGATCCGCCCCGGCAGAATACAAGTCGTAGCCGCTCGGATTTTTGAGACCGGGGCTGCGATAAATGTACTCGTTTCCCCAGGGATCCTTTGGCAGCTCTCTAAATAACTGATACCACCGGGCAGGTCTGGGATCCTTGTCCGGCTGAGTCACCAATGCCTGCAAGCCTTGCTCGGTGGTCGGATAAAAGCCGTTCATGCTTTCGTACAGCTGCAGTTGTGTCTTGATCGCCTGGACGTCCGCTTGGACCCTCATGGTTTTCGCGATGGCAGTAGTGTTGCCGAGTTTTGAAATTGCCACTCCCAATATGATGACGATGATGCTCACCACGAGCATGATCTCAAGCAGCGTGAAGCCCTGTTGTTTTCTTTTCATTCTCATTTCGATAAAGGAGTCACCCCTCCCGTTCTGTGCGCCGTAACACTACCTTGCTCTTTAAGAATTTCTAGTGTCCGGTGCGCAATAGATAATCGGACTTGTCCCAGATATATTTTAGCTGAATTTGCGTGGCCCGGATTGCCGAAGCTCCGGTACCAGTGGCGTTTCCAACGGCCAAATCGTTCGTCCCCACTACCAAGCTTGCGGCCGGCACAATTTTCTGAGCGCGAAGCCATCCGGTGTAGCTAAAATGCATCTCAGTAGAGAGCGGTGCTGCTTCTCCCCTGTACGCTGGATCTGCAAGGTCTGGCAGCGTCAGGGAAGCGGGACCGATGTCCTGGCCGTTAAGATAAATTTCCGGTGGAACGTCGACGCGTGGGTTGGCGATCTCGAAAGTCAATAGCGCCGTCAGCGGTTGCGCCTCGATCGGAAATTGAAACGTGGCGCTCTCTTGTGTTTGTCCGTCGATCCGGATTGGCTCTGCAGCAAGTGTTGCAGTAACGGTTCCAAAATTCTCCACGTCGTCAGGTGGCGCGTGCAGTGTCGCCACCGATGAGAAAGGTTCGGGAATCACATCGCGGTGTTCCGCGTTCACAGGATGCACGACTTCGCTGCTCGTCATCCAATCGAGGTACGCTGCGCGCACGGTTTTTCCGTCCCCAGGGACTTCAATATCGATGGAAGAGGCGCCGCTCATCGGAATGAGCACCGAATCAGAGCTCGGCAGATTCATTCCGGCGCCAAGCGTGCCGGAGCGCAAAACATGTGAGCCGGATTCGTCCCAGGCGACTACTTCAGGCTGCTGTTCTGCCTTGTCATCAAAGAACAAGCGAAAGAAAAGGACCTTGTAATCCGGGCCTGGTTGCGCAACGCGGATCCGAAAAACGCTCTTGGTCGCGGAAGCGCCTTCTGTCGTTTCAGCCGGCAGGAGGGTCAGCGCCTCAACCCAGGAGGGAGCGTTCTGTATTTTTGAATTTTGAGCCGCGTTTTGGCGCAGATCGAGCCAGGCGCTCTCCGGGACTGGTTGCTCGGTCGTTGCGTTAGCGGGAGCGGGGAGAGCATCTGTCAACGCCTCCTGTGCGTTGACATGGCAGGTCGCGACGAACAGTATCGCAAAGACAACGCGAAGTAACATTGGGCGGGCCGAGGTTATTCGAGCACCTGTTTGATTGCAAGCTTTGAGTTTCAATGCGGCCTAATTTGCAGGCTGTGCGTCATCTCGAATACGGCTGACAGAATGCTAAAAACAACCAGGCCAACCAGGGCGGCGATCACGACGATGATGACCGGTGGAATCAATTGCGATATCAACCCAACCGTCCGGTCCAGTTCGCGCTCATAAACGTCGGCGATGGCCTGCATGGTTTCAGCGAAATGTCCGGTTTGTTCTCCCACCGCCATCATGTCCGTAAACAAATCAGGAAATAGTTTTTGCGGTTGCAACGCGGCCGAGAGCGTCGCGCCATCGATGACCGCCTTGCGTACTTCTCGCAGCTTGAGTTCGAGGAATTGATTCCCCGCAATTTCTGTCACGAGATCAAGCGCGCGCAGCAGAGGTATTCCATTCTCCATCAACGTTCCCAGTGTGCGCGAGAATTGCGCGTAGTAACGATGTCGAACGACCCGTCCGTAGCCCGGGATCATCAACCGGAAACGATCCCAGCCGATGCGCCCTTCATCGCTGCGAACGAGCGCGCGAAACCCGACGACTGCGCCAATCCCCACCAGCACGCCGACCCACCAATAGCCCGTAATTGCGTGATGAATCTGCAGCAAAATCCGTGTGGGCAATGGAAGCGCACCGCCAGTCTGCGCCATGAATCCCGTCAACTGCGGCACCATGAATGTTATGAAAACTGTGATCAGAGCCGCGCCAGCCAGGGCCAGGAACGCCGGATAGATCAATGCCTGTTGTACACGATCTCGAAGTTCTTTCGCCTGCATCAGATGTTTGACTAGCCTGAGCAGAATCTGCGGCAGCGCTCCGCTCGCCTCGCCAGCGGCCACCAGGTTTACATAGAGGGGCGGGAAAATTCGGGGCAGGTCACTTAACGCCTGCGAGAAACTGCGGCCATCGACGAGAGCCTGATGCAGCGTATGCGTCATTTGTTGGACGCGCGGCTGCTTCAAACGTTTTTCCAAGATCGACAGCCCTTCGTCGAGCGTCATACCCGCCTGGAGCAAATGGGCGAGCTGCTCTGTGAAAACGAGCAATTGACCGTGCGGAATTTTCAGATTTTGGGTGGGCGCCGCGGCCATTGCGCCATCGCGTTGTGCCGCTTTGGGCTCGGGTCCCACCAGGTCGATCCGGACAGGAATACATTTTTGCAATTCGATTTGACGGATGGCGACCGCTCGATCTGGGCAGTCGAGTACGCCCTCAACGAGACTCCCCTGTGCGTCCCGGGCACGATATGCAAACTGTGGCATCGGCGTGGAAAATTATCCCGAAACCTGAAATCGCCAATATGAATCTGCTTTTGCCAGGTCGAATGCTTAAAGAGTCACAAAGTTAAAAAGATTCTTTCGGAACGATCTAACGTTTCAACGAATCACAAGTCACGAGCGCTTACGCTTAATTACCGTGATCGCGAAAAAATTTGCTTGCCATGCCGCTTGATCTTGCTAAGACCGGCGGACATGAAGTGTGCAGCCGTGTCCGTACTCGTTTCCATTGTGTGTCTAGCCCAAACATTTGCGGTTTTGCGACCGCTCTTCCCGGCAAAGCCAGCGCCGCCGTTTAATGGGGAAATAATTACCGTCGGGGACGATTCGATTCGATCTACCGTAAAGGGTCCCACTACGGCGCCAAGGTAAACCCGTATCCAGTCGCGAGGCGCGGGCTTTGTATTTGCGACAGAACGGATGCGCGTTTACAAGGTTGCGCTGCGACAATGAGAGCGCTACTCGAATGTCGTCTTTACGGCATCATTGATCTCGGTTACATCCCGCAGGGGCGAGATTGCAATCGCGTGGCCGAACAAATGATCACCGGCGGCGTGGATCTCATTCAGCTTCGCGGAAAGGGAAAATCGATCGACGAACTGGTCGATCTCGCGTCGGAGATCCATGAAATCACGGCTCCATCCGATACACCGCTGATTATCAATGATTATGCCGAGATCGCGGCGCGAGTTTCCGTCGAAGGCGTGCACGTTGGACAGGATGACGATTCAATTCACGTAGCACGCCAAAAAGCCGGAAGAGATTTGATCGTTGGTAAATCGACGCACAGCCTGGCCCAGGCAAACGCGGCGCAGGCTGAGGGCGCTGATTACGTCGGATTTGGTCCGATCTTCGCCACGCCAACAAAACCGGATTACGAGCCGATCGGCCTGGACGGCATCAGACACGCCCACCTCAATGTGGGCATACCGATCTTCTGTATTGGCGGAATCAACATCGACAATCTTCAGCGGGTGATCGAAGCCGGAGCGAAGCGTGTTGTTATGGTTTCCGCCTTGCTTAAGGCGCACAGCATTGTTGATTACGCGCGCTGCGCTACCGATATGCTGGCGTAATAAGAACACGGACTACAGCCCGCTGAATTTTTAACGTTGTAACTTTTTAAGGATTTAACGCTGACCATGTCCGTTCTCGTTGTTGGATCGATTGCAATCGACGCAGTTAAGACTCCCGTAGAGGAACATTCCAACTTGTTAGGCGGATCGGCTTCCTATGCCGCGCTGGGCGCAAGTTTCTTTTCACCCGTTCGATTGGTCGGAATCGTAGGCAGCGACTTCCCCGAATCAGAATTTCAGTTTTGGAAATCACGCAAGATCGACAGCGAAGGCGTGCAGCGAGCGAAAGGAAAAACGTTCCGCTGGTCCGGCGAATACTCCTGGGATTTGAATACGCGCGAGACGCGCGCGATCGCACTGAATGTCTTTGAAGATTTCAAACCGATGTTGCCGGAATCGTATCGTGAAACCGATTTTGTTTTGCTGGCCAACATCGCGCCCTCGCTGCAAGCCCATGTGCTCGACCAGATGAGACGCCCGCGTTTCGTTGTGGCCGACACGATGGATCTCTGGATCGAGACCGCACGACCCGACCTCGATGCACTGCTCCGGCGCGTTGACCTGTTAATTCTCAATGACAGCGAAGCGCGGGAAATCACCAAGGAGACAAGTCTGATCAAGGCTGGGCGTAGCATTCGAAAAATGGGGCCGCAGTACGTCGCGATAAAGAAAGGCGAGCACGGCGCGCTGCTTTTTGGCGACGGCGATCAATTTTTCAGCTGCGGCGCGTATCCGCTTGAAGACATCCACGATCCTACCGGAGCAGGGGACACATTTGCCGGAGGAATGGCAGGTTATCTCGCCGGTACGGTGAAAAAAGTTCACTTCAACGATCTGCGAAGAGCGATGATTTACGGCAGCGTTCTGGCCAGCTTTTGTGTGGAAGCGTTTAGTCTGGAACGTCTGCGCACACTCCCGATGGAAGAAATCGCGAAGCGCTATGAGACCTTCAAACTGATGAGTCAGTTCGAGGTGCCGATGTGAGGACGACTCCCGAACGGGAATATCGCACGTTACTGCTTCGCACGTTGATCGCCACCGCCTTCTGCATTGGGGCGGTCTTGATCTGTTACTTTTGGATCGATCGTCCAGTGGCGTTCTTTGTCTATGATCACCGCATCAACAAGATCCAAGTTTTTCGGTGGCTCACTTATCCGCCGCCAGAGGTGCAGAATTGGTCGGCTCTTGCTTTGACGATCTTAATGGTTCGGCGGGCGTGGGGATCGTTTCTGCGCTGGCAGAAGACTTTGTTTGTGGCGTGTCTCAGCCTGATCGTTGCCGATGATTTCCGCATCTCGTTAGGCGACGTTTTCGGTCGCTACTGGCCAGAGACCTGGACTCACGATAATCCATCGCTGATCGGCACCGGGACGTACGGTTTCCATCCATTTCAGCGTGGCGACGACGTCGGCAGTTTTCCGTCCGGCCACGCTACCAGAATTCTGGCCTTCGCTACGGTGTGGCTGATCGCAATACCCCGAAATCGAATCCTACAAGTCGTGGTCATCGTTCTCTCGGCTTCAATGCTCGTGAGCCTGGTGGCGATGAATTATCATTTCGTGAGCGATGTGATCGCCGGCAGTGTGTTGGGTGGAATCGTCGCGATGTATGCAGCACAATTGGCGCGGTTGCAAACGCCCTGATTCGATTGTGATGTCGGATACGATTTACATTTGTAGGTCCGCGGCTGGGCAATTTACCAAATTGCGCCAGAAGATCGGACTCCTTGCTTTTGTAATTGGTTGCGCTGCGCAGGTCGATGTTGGAGCACGCGAGTCAAAAGATTGGATCGTGCTGGAGAACTGCCGGTTGATTTCAAATCCGGCGAATGACGGCGACAGTTTCCACGCGAGTTCAGGTGCAAGGGAATACATTTTTCGCCTCTATATGGTTGATGCGCCTGAAACGGATGCAATGACTCCCGGGCGCCTGATTGAACAAGCAAAATACTTTGCGATTACCGTGCCTCAGGCCATCGAAGTGGGCCAGGCAGCCAAGGAGTTCACCCGGCAGAAATTGTCCGAGCCGGTTACGGTGTTTACGCACATGTCGGATGCGATGGGTCGCAGCAGACTCGAGCGGTTTTATGCGTTTGTACAGACTAAAGACGGTGATCTCGGCGAGCAATTGGTCCGCAACGGGCTTGCGCGAAACTATGGATTCAAAGCCGTGCCGCCCGGTTTAAGAAATTCGCGACTGGAACTAGAAAAACTTCAGCAATTCGAACACCAAGCGAGGCAGGAGAGAATCGGAGGATGGGGCGTCAGCGCTGGACGACTCAATGCACGTGCTCAAATTCCGGTGGGTTTTAGTGTCTTCGTGGCTGAAAAGAACGCTCGATCTCGAATATCGCCTTCGGCCAACACGTCCCGCCGAATTTCCGCACCGCCGCTACCGAATCCTACCACCAGCCCGGTTGAAGCCCCAAAATCGCATGCAAAAGAAAAAATCGAGCTGGGCAGGATCGACATCAACACCGCGACGGAAAAAGAATTGAGGATGATTCCCGGTGTCGGACCGGTCATGGCTGCTCGAATTGTTGGCGCCCGTCCGTTTCGTAGTGCTGATGACTTAAAAAAGGTGAACGGAATCGGCGACAAGAAATACGCCAAGATCCGGTCGTATTTTCAGTAGCGGATTGCAACCGCGAACGCGATTGCGAGCCCCGGCACGAAGAAAATGGCGCGCCCGTGGGGATTCGAACCTCAAACCTTCTGATCCGTAGTTTGAATCTTGCCGGTTTTATTGGATTGCTCTGAATCGCTCAAAATTGGCTTTGTTAGAGTGAAAAACCCAGGT
>WNFW01000371.1_pt1 | contig 28580 bp, 30 predicted proteins | sample 5400131 | NCBI WGS metagenome assembly WNFW01 (sample SAMN13153362, study PRJNA577476) | soil metagenome | isolation source: 20 cm soil or saprolite under grassland replicate 1 | place: USA:California | collected 2016-06-15 | reverse complement strand
GTGACCACCATCCGCCAGGCGGTGAGGGTCACGAGTGAGAACGCGGCCGCCTCGGCCCATGTGAGGGGCGTCGGCAGTGTCGGGATGATGGCCGTATTCTGCTCGGGGACGACGACGTACTGGGCGAGCGTCCCGGGCCGGTGCTCCCCCAGGATGCCGTAGTTGACACACAGCGAGTGCTCACCGGCGCGGCAGTACTCGCAGCTGTAATCGGGAATTCCCGGATTGATCATCACTCGGTCACCGGGTCGGACCGAGCGCACCTGCGCCCCCACCGCGTCCACGAGGCCGGCGCCGTCACCACCGAGGATATGGGGGTAGCGATACTCGTGCGGTAGCCCCCGCACGACGAAGAGATCGAGATGGTTCAACGCTGCCGCCCGCAGCGCGATCCGAACCTGCCGGGCCTCGAGGGGACCAGTGGGATCGGGGACGTCGGCGATTTCGAGCTGGTCGAGGCCGCCGGTCCCGCGGATCACCCAGGCGCGCATGGCGGGCGCCCTCCTGCTACGGCATGAACGCGGGGGACACCATCTGCTCGGCGCCGGTGGTCGGGATCGGCACGGGGGCCCCGCTCCCGGCCGACCCGACCGGCTGCACATAGACCCTGAACACGTTCTTCTGCACCGCGACGACGAGCCCCAGGAGATCACCGGCCGGCGACACCGTGAAGTCCGCGACCACGAGATCCGTCCCCGAGAGCGGTGTCACCTTCCCGCTGGCGAGGTCGGCCTTCACGACCTGCGTGACCGTGCGGCCGCTTTCCTTCTGCTCCACCAGATAGGCGAGCGTCCCGTCACGCAAGAAGCGAGGCGCGGCCTCCTTGCTCTGCGGGCCCCGCGTGAGGGGACGCTGGCTCGAGCCGTCTTTCGACATCAGCCAGATATGGTTGGTGCCGTCGCGGTTCGACACGAAGGCGACCGTCTCCCCGTCCGGCGATACGGTCGGCTGTGAATTGTCGGCGGGCTCCTGGGTGAGCTGCACGGCGTCGGAGCTGGTGATCGGCTGCAGGAAGATCTGGCGGTGGCCGGTGCGCTGGGAGTGGAACACCACCGCCTGACCGTCGGCCGTGAACGACGCGTCGCCGTCCGCCCCCGGGGAGTTGGTGAGCCGCGCGGCGCTCGTGCCGTCCGCGTCCATGATGTAAATCTCGGGCTGCCCGTCGCGTGTCGAGGTGAACGCGATCCGGGATCCGTCGGGCGAGAAGGCGGGCTCGGTGGCGACCGCGGTATCGTCCATGACCTTGCGGAGCTGCGCCAGGTTGGCGCGCTCCGCCGAATAGAGCTGGAAGCGGCCGGTGCGCGAGCTCGCGACCACGATTTCCCCCTGGACGAAGACTTCCGCCACGGCGCGCCTCCCGCCCGGCGCCGTCGCCGTGATGTGCGCGTGGCCGTACCCCGCCGTCGAGACGGTGCCGTCCTCGGCGACGGCCACCACCGGCGGGTTGTCGGACGCCCAGGTGACTCCGGTGGCCGGGCCGATCACGACACCCGCCTCGTCCGCGAAGTTGGCCTTCAGCGCGTACCGCCGGTTGAGAGGCAGGCCGAGCCGCGCGGCGGAGATCTTCAGGCCCGCCGCGATGACCCGGATCTGCCACGTGACGACGAGGCCCGGGCCCGGGCCCTTGACTACCAGCGTCGTCTTTCCCGCGCGCTTTCCCGTCAGCACGCCCGATGTTGCGTCGAAGCTCGCCAGCGACGTATCGCCGACGGTCCACCGGAACGGTGCTTCAGGCACCGGAGTCCGGTCGGCGGCGAGCGCCTGGACCTGGAACTTCGCGGTCCCCTGAATCGGGAGTGGCAGTTCCGCTTTGAACGTGGGGCTGACTGCCAATTGCTCGACCGTCCGGTGCACCACGATGTCGACCGTCTTCGTCTGGAGGAGCCCGGCGACCGCGAGCGTCGTCCGGCCGGGAGCCACGGCGGTCACGACCCCGGTGAGGCTCACGCGCGCGACGCTGGGATCCCCGGCCGACCATTGCAGGGCGAGCGGGCTGACCAACCGGCCGCCCTGCGCCGGCACGACCACGTGTAGCGTGTCGACGTCCCCCGGCGACATGACGAGCGGCACCGGCTCCTGAATCGCGATGTCGCTCGGCTGGACGACAACCGGCGCCGTCGCGGTGAGGCCGCCCGAGCTCGTGACCTGCACGGTTCCCTGGCCGGGGGCGAGCGCGACGATCACGCCGTTCTGGTCCACGCTGGCGATGTCGGGGCGCAGCGACTTCCAGGTCGCGGTGACGGGCGCAGCAGGAGCGCCGTCGTCTCTGAGCGCCCGCGGCGTTACCCGGGTATTCTCGGACGGCAGGAGATACACCGTCGGCGGCTCGATCCGGAGCACCGCAGCCGGTCCGGTGCCGACGACCTGACCGGCGAAGGCGTCGACGCCGGAGGGAGCGGGTGCCGGCGGCCCTCCCGTCGGCTGCGTCGCTGCTCCGGCGGGGGTCGCGGGGGGGGCGCCCACTACCTGCACCGCGGCCTGGCCCTTCCGCGCGCCCGCCCGCGCCTCGACAATCGCGACGCCGCCAGCCACGCCCGTCACCGTCCCGTTGTTGTCCACCCTCGCCACCGCGACATTGTTGGACGACCAGATGACGCGCGCGGTGGGGATGACGTTACCGGCGCGGTCGAACGCGGTGGCGAGCAGCCCGCTGCGCTCCCCGACCTTGATCGTGATCGACGGGGGAGCCACTTGGACTTCCGCGATATTCTGTGCAGACGCCGCGCCCGGAACGCCGAGGACGGTGAGGAGGAGGACACGCCGAGCCGTCATAGCGGCGCGAAGGTAAGCACGCCTAAGTATCGTTGTCAAGCCAACTTGTCACGAAGCACGGGACACCGTCCGAGCGGTGACGGTCTCGGCCGCATCCACTTGCGTGGGAGCATTCCCGGGGTAAGCTATAGGCCACGCCCACCGACAACCAGCGAGGAGAGATCATCCGATGCTCGCGTCAACGGATTTTTCGGAGAGCAGCTGGAGTGGCTCCGGGATGATGGAGCCGATGTATCCGCCGGCACCCATGACGCCGCCCGCTCCTGCGCCGATGAGGGACGAGCCGATGACGGCGCCGCGGCCGAAGCCGGCGAAGAAGCGGAGAAAGCCGGCGAGATCCAAGGCGAAGAAGAAGGCCGGCAAGAAGCGGCCCAAAGCCCGGGCGAAGCGGGGCGGCAAGACGAAGCGGCGGAAGGCGGCGAGGAAGCGCCGCCGCTAAAACACTTCGACGTGACAGCGCGGGAGCGCCTCTTTGGATGGCTCGAGCCATCTCCTCGGGGCGCTCCCGCGGCACGTTTGCATCCCCTTTGAACGGAGCTTCCAGACGATGCCGGTGACGAGGTGGCGAGGTCCTTGGGCGTGGACCGCGCTGACCATGCTCGCCTGCACGGCCCCAAGGGTCGCCCCAGGAGATCCGCAGGCCGAGATCGCGGGCATGCTCGAGCGGAGCGCCGGCGATTGGAACCGCGGCGACCTCGCCGGCTTCATGAGCGACTACGCGCGGGATTCCCTCACGAGCTACGTGTCCGGCGGGCACGTGCAGTACGGTTGGCAACCGCTGTACGACCACTATCGGACCACGTACTTCGCGCCCGGTAGGCGCCGCGACTCGCTCGCGTTCGCCGAAGTGCACGTGCGCCCCCTCACACTCGATCTCGCGCTCTGCACCGCACGCTTCCGGCTCTCACGCGGCGACTCGGTGACGGCGAGCGGACCGTTCACGCTCCTCCTCCAGAAGCGGGGAAATCGGTGGCAGATTCTGCACGACCACACGTCGTCGGATCCCAAGTGACGCATCGCGCATCCCGCATCACGCACCCCGGCCTCCTGTTCCTCATCTTCGCGCTCGCCTCCTGTAACTCCTCGGGCGACGGCACGATCGCTCTCGAGGGGGCGACGCTCATCGACGGATCGGGGGGGGATCCGATCAAGGACGCGCTCGTACTCGTCCAGCACGGGCACATTCAAGCCGTGGCCCGGGTGAACGAGATCCCGGTGCCGCGGGGCGCGCAGGTCGTGAACCTCATCGGCAAGACGATCATCCCGGGGCTGATCGACGCCCACGCCCACGTCGAACGGTGGGCGGCCCAGCGCTACCTCGCCTGGGGGGTCACGACGGTTCGCGACCTTGGCGCGTTGAGCACCGACTCCGCCATCGCGCTCAAGAACGACTTCGATCTGGGCTCGGTGCTGGGTCCGCGGATGCTCACCTCCGGGGCCATGATCGACGGCGCCCCTCCGACCTACGCGACGGCGACCGCCGTCAGAACGCCGACGGACGTGCGCAAGGCCGTCGATCTGCGCGCCGTAGCGGGCGCGGACCACGTCAAGATCTACACCAAGTTCACAGCCGACCTGCTGCGACCGCTCCTGGACGAGGCGACGACGCTGCGCCTCCCCGTGGCCGCACACCTCGGCAAGATCGACGCCCTCACCGCCGCGCGGGCGGGCGTGGCGTCGCTCGAGCACATGGCTGGCGTCGTCGCCGCGGCGAGTCGCGACCCCGCCCGCTACTTCCGCGCGCACGACCAGTTCCTGCGCGGCTGGACGATCGAGGAGATGGGCTGGGCCGCACTCGATTCCGCTGCACTCGCCCGCACGGCACGCGCGCTCGCGGCGACCCGGGTCGCGATCGTGCCCACGCTCGTGGTGCACGAGATGCTCTCGCGGCTCGACAACCCGACGCTGCTGTCGCGCCCCGGGATGGAGGACGTTCCGGCCGCCGCCGCGAGCGTGCGCGATGTCGCGGGACTGCTGCGTCGCACGGGGTGGCGCACGGCCGACCTCCAGGTGTTTCGGCGATCGCGCCCTCGTCAAGACCAGTTCGTTCGCGAATTCAAGCGCGCGGGCGGGCTCATCGCGGCCGGCTCCGACGCCGCGAACCAGCTGCTCGTGCCCGGTCTCTCGCTGCACGAGGAGCTGAGCCTGCTCGTCGCCGCCGGGTTGACGCCGGTCGAGGCCCTCACGGCCGCGACGCGGAAAGGTGCGGAGCTGCTGCGCGCCGACTCGCTCGGCCGCGTGGCCGCGGGCAAGGTAGCGGACCTGGTCGTGCTCGACGCCAACCCCGCGGTGAACATCGCGGCCACGCGCCGCATCGCCTGGATCATGCTCCGGGGACGTATCCTCTACCCCGACTCGCTGAGGAGAACATGGCCAAAATAGGGCTGGCGCTCGTCGCGGCGGTGTTCATCAGTGCCTGCGGGAAAGGGGAAACGGGAAAGGGGAAAGGGGCCTTCGACCTCGTCCTCAAGAACGGGTGGATCGTCGACGGCAGTGGGAATCCCCGCTACCGGGGCGACGTCGCCATCCGGGGCGATCGCATCGCGGCCGTCGGATTCCTGAACGGGGCGACCGCTCGAGAGACGCTGGACGTGCGGGGGCTGGTCGTGGCTCCCGGCTTCATCGACATGATGGGCCAGTCCGAGATCAACGCCCTGATCGACAACCGCGTCTTCTCGAAGATCACGCAGGGCGTCACGACCGAGGTCACGGGCGAAGGGGGGTCCGTGGCGCCCTTGACCGAGCAGCTCGTCCGGGACGACTCCGATGCGATGAAGAAGTGGCACTACCGCGAAGACTGGCGCGACTTGGACGGCTACTTCGCGCAGCTCTCCAAGCAGGGGGCGGCGCTGAACATCGCGACGTTCGTCGGCGCGACGCAGGTGCGCCTCGCGGTGGTGGGCAAGGAGAACCGGCAGCCGACGGGGGCCGAGCTCGTACACATGTCGGCCATCGTGGATACGCTGATGGAGCAGGGAGCCCTCGGCCTGTGGACCGCCCTCGAATACGCCCCGGCGAGCTATTCCAAGACCGAGGAGATCATCGCGCTCGCCAAGGCGGCCCGGCGGCACGGCGGCATCTACGCGTCGCACATGCGGAACGAGGGGATTCGGATCGACGACGCGCTGGACGAGGTGTTCCGCATCGCGCGCGAAGCCGACATACCGGCGGAGATCTCACACCTCAAGGTGTCGGGTCGTCAGAGCTGGGGTCGCATGCCCCGGGTGCTCGCCAGGATCGATTCGGCCCGGGCCGCGGGACTCGACATCACGGCCGACCAATACCCGTACACGCGTGCGGCGACCGCGCTCGACGCCTCGATTCCGACCTGGGCGGAGAGCGGAGGGTGGGACTCCCTGCTGGCGCGCCTCCGCGATCCGGCGACCCGTGCCCGGCTGCGCGAGGAGATGCTCAATCCCAAGGGACTGGAGAGCTTCTACTACGAAGCAGGCGGCGGAGACGGCGTGCTGATCACGGGCACGTTTCAGGACTCGCTCCGCCCGCTGCAGGGAAAGACCGTCGGTGCCATCGCCGCGAACCGTCACCGCGATGCCGTAGAGACGCTGTTCGACATCGTGCTCGCGGAGGGCGGCCACCGCACCGACGCGGTGTATGCCGTCATGGACGAGCCCGACGTCCAGGCGGCGCTCAAGACGTGGTGGGTGGCGGTGAACACGGACTTCGGCGGCGTCGCGCCGGACGGGCCGTTCGGCACGCAGTCGGCCCACCCGCGCGCCTACGGCACGTTCGCCCGCATCCTCGGCCACTACTCGCGCGACCTCAAGCTCTTCCCGCTCGAGTTCGCGGTGCACAAGATGACGGCGTTGGCCGCTCAGCGCGTCGGGCTGTCCGACCGCGGGTTGCTCAAGGCCGGGCTGGCGGCCGACATCACGGTGTTCGATCCCGCGACGGTGGCGGACAAGGCGACGTTCGAGCAGCCGCACCAGCCGTCGGTCGGATTCGCATACGTGTTCGTGAACGGGCGGAAGGTCCTCGACCACGGCAAGCTCACGGCGGCGCGCCCCGGTCGCGGCCTGCGCGGCCCGGGCTACGTGCCGCCGGAGCGGCGCGGGAGGAAGTGACCCTCGCGCGGCTGGTGCTTTCGTGGATCCCCGTAGCGGCCTGGTTTGTGATCGCCACGCTCGGGATTCCGCGACTGGCTGGGTTGCCCCCAGGGCCCGTCCCGCACGGGTTCTGGAAGTGGCCGATCGCCGAGGCCGGACTCGTCACCTTGTTCGCATCGCTGTGGTTCGACTCGTTGGGCAGCGGCGGCTGGTGGCTGTTGTTCCTTCTCGTCGGAGCGCTGGCGACGATCCCGACGTGGCTGCCCCCTCGTTTCGAGCAGCTCCCGCGCCGGGCCCGCGTCGCGGGAGCCTGCGCCGATGTCGCGCGGTACGTCGTCGCCGGGGCCATTCTCGCCTGGAGACTGGGATAGAGTATCTTCGGTGGACCCATGTCCACCGAACCCATGACCGCCATTCGGCTGACGCGCTACTCGCACGGCGCGGGCTGAGCCTGCAAACTCGGGTCATCCGAGTTGGCGCAGGTCTTGCGCCACGTGCCGGTCGCGACGGATCCCCGGATCCTCGTCGACGCCTCGAGCCGCGACGACGCCGCCGTCTTCCAGATGACGCCGGATCGCGCGATCGTGGCGACGGTGGACTTCTTCACGCCCATCGTGGACGATCCCTACGACTTCGGGCGCATCGCCGCCACCAACGCGTTCTCGGACCTGTACGCGATGGGGGCGACGCCGCTGTTCGCACTCAATCTTGTGGGGTGGCCGCGCGACACGCTGCCGTTCGAGCTGCTGGGCGAGGTGCTGCGCGGCGGGGGAGATGTGGCGCGCGCGGCGGGCGCGTTCGTGCTGGGCGGGCATTCCGTCGACGACCCCGAGCCGAAATACGGGATGGCGGCGATCGGCGAGGTTCACCCCGATCGCATCGTGACGAACGCCGGTGCGCGGCCCGGCGATGTGCTGGTGTTGACCAAGCCGCTCGGGACCGGCGTGCTGACCACGGCGCTCAAGCGCGACCTGGTGACTGAGGCCGATGTGGCGCCGGCCGTCGCCGCGATGACCACCCTGAACGCCGGTGCGGCACGCGCCATGCTCGGCGTCGGCGTGCACGCCGCGACCGACGTGACCGGGTTCGGCCTGCTCGGACACCTGCGCACGCTGCTCGAGGCGAGCGGGGCGGCGGCAGAGGTGCGGGCGGCGGCCGTGCCGCTCCTGCCGGGCGCGCGCGAAGCGGCCGAGCGCGGAGCCGTCCCCGGCGGCACCGAGCGCAACGCGGCCGGCGTCGCGGACGCGGTCAGCTTTGCCGCCGGCGTGGACCGGACGGCGCGCCTGCTGCTCGCGGACGCCCAGACCTCGGGCGGCCTGCTGATCGCCGTGCCGGCCGAGCGCTCGGACGCCCTCGTCGCGGCGCTGCGGCGCGAAGCGACCCCGGCGGCGGACGTGATCGGTCGGGTCGTAACCGGAGCACCCGGCACCATCGCCGTGGTGTGACGCAACCGTGAAGAGCGCGATCCGCGAGTTCCGGAGTCTCACGCCCGACGCGCTCGATGCGCTCGAGGGGGCGGTGCGGGAGCGGCGGCGGGTGGCGTTGCGACGCCGCGGGACGGAGTATGTGGTCGTCGCCGAGCGGCTGAATACGCTGACGCGCGACGAGGCGCTGGAGGGGAGGCTGCCGATGACGGGTGAGCTGCTGGCGTTCCCGCTGCACGAGCTCGAGTCGTTCGCGGTGCTGCCGTAGCCGTGTTCACGCGTCTGCTGGTGGGTCTCGACGGCAGCCCGCGGGCCGATGCGGCGTTCGAGCAGGCGGTGCTGCTCGGAAAGCGGTTCGGCAGCACGATCATCGTGGCCTACGTGCGCGAGCCCCGCGGACACGACGCGGACGGCCCCGCGATGCTCGACCGCGCGCGTGAGCGCGTGGTGGCGGCGGGCCTGGATGTCGAGGCGACCGAGCTGACCGGCGAGGCGGATGTCGAGCTCGCCGAGCTCGCCAAGACCGCGGATGCGGTGCTCGTGGGGCGCCGCGGGGTGACCACCAAGGGTGGCGCACTCGGTCCGACCGTGATCTCGCTCATCCGCATCGCCGAGCGGTGCGTGATCGTGTGCGGCGGCCTGCCCTCGCCGATGCAGTCGATCGCGGTCGCCTTCGACGGACGCGACACGTCCCGCCGGGCCCTCGAGCTGGCGATGCAGTTCGCGAGCGTGGCCGGGAGCACGGTTCACCTCATCCATGCGAGCGACGATCACGAGGCCGGGCTCAAGGTCGTGGGCGTGGCCGAGGCGACGCTGTCGATGCAGCGGGTGGTGTTCGTCACGCACGTCGAATCGGGAACGCCGGGGGAGGTCGTGGCCCGGGTCATCAAGCGGATCCGCTGCGACGCGCTGTTCGCCGGGGCGCACATGAGCCACGTCGAGGGCCGGCCCAGCGCCGTGGTCGTCTCCCACGCGGAGGAAATCCTGCGACACACCGACATTCCGGTGGTCATCCAGCCCTGACATGGCCGGCGCGGCCGGGGGCGGGCCCCGAGTCCTGGTCCACGCCGATGAGAGCTGCCTGGGCAACGACAGGTCGAAACCGAGCCCCGGCGGGAATGCCGCGCTGATCGAGGCGCCCGCGGGAGACAGCGTCGCGCGGTGGGATTTCTATGAGTCCTCCCCCCAGACGACCAACAACCAGATGGCCCTGGCGGGAGCGATCGCTACCTTGGAATGGATCCGCCGCCAGTGGAAGCACGCACGCGTCGTGTACGTTTCCGACTCCCAATACCTGGTCAAGGGGATGCGCGAGTGGGTGGCCGGGTGGGAAGCACGCGGCTGGAAGCGCAAGGGCGGCGTGCTCGAGAATCTGGAGCTCTGGCAGAAACTGGTTCAGGCCGCGGCGGCGCACCGGGTCGAGTGGCGATGGATCGAGGGCCATGCGGGGCACGCGAAGAACGAATACGCCGACAGCCTCGCAACCCGCGCGGCGGAGCTTCAGGAGCGCTCGAACGGGCTGGTGCCGTCGGGGTTCGACACCTGGCTCGCCCAGGAGCGCGCCCGGGGGCGCTACGGCGACTACGATCCCGATCAGGAGCTGCATGAGCGTCTTTAAGGACGGCGTGACGGCCAATACGCATTTCCTCAACGTGTTGCCCGACGGCGCCGCGGCGCCGCGGGTCGAGCGCATCCCGTTGTACGAGGTCTACATGCGCATGGCCGAGGAGCTGGCCAAGCGCTCGACGTGCGCGCGGCTGCAGGTGGGGACCGTCGTGACGGACCAGTTGCTCGAGAACGTGCTCGCGATCGGCTACAACGGCAACGCGCGCGGCTTGCCCAACAAGTGCGATTCAGCGGTGCCGGGAAACTGCGGGTGCATTCATTCGGAGATGAACGCGCTCGTGAAGGCCCCGGGCAGCGCGCGCGACAAGGTCGTGTTCGTGAGCGCCTCCCCCTGCGTGATGTGCGCGAAGCTGATCATCAACTCGGGCGTGACGCACGCCTTCTACCGGAAGGCGTACCGCGATCCCTCCGGCATCGAAGTGCTCGAGCAGGGAGGCGTCGTGCCGGTGTTGTACGACAAGTGGGTGCGCGACTGGCGCTAGACAATTTCGGAATGCGGAATGCGGAATTGCAGTGAAAGGTCGTTCCCACACTAGGGAGATCCCCATGAAGCGTCTCTCGTTGGCTCTGCTCGCCCTCGTCGTTCAACCGTGCACCGTGCCCCTCGCCGGGCAGTCGCTCCTGTACCGTTCGGCCAATCTCGGGGGCACCTGGGTGATCGATCCGGGCGTGGTCCAGTTCAATTTCGTGCATCGCTTCTACGTGGCGCCGGGGCCGTCACATGCCGTCGTCAACAACCCCACGTTCACGCTGGCGACGGGAGTGGCGCGGAACGTGGCTGTAGGCGCGCTGTTCGCCACGCACTCCTTCATCATCGAAGGGGCCGCGGGTTCGCTGTCCAGCAACGAGACCCAGGTCTTCGCTCGCTGGCGGATGTGGGGCGGTCCCGAGGGAACCGAGGGTCTCCACCTGTCGGTCACACCTGCCTACAACTTTCTGGCCAAGAGCGCGGACGGCGAGCTGGGTGCAGACTGGACCACCGGGCCGCTCACACTTCAGGGCGCCGCGCGCGTCGCGGGGAAACCGCTCGGCCAGTCCGGCGCGCGCGCCGCCTTCGGCGGCGGGTTCGTCGCGCGGGTCAACCACTATGTGGCCCTGAGCGCGGACGTCGGGTCGTTCGTCAGCCCCACGGTGCTGGCCGCGTGGAGCGCCGCCCTGAGCCTGGCCATACCGGGCTCGCCCCACACGTTCAGCTTCGAGGTCAGTAACGCCCTCACGAGCACGATCCAGGGCAATTCCATCGGCCAGAGCCAGCGACTGTACGGCTTCGAGTTCACGATCCCGCTGCACTTGAAGCGGTTCAGCCCCTGGTTCCGCAAGGCGCCGAAACCTGTCACCATCGGCGGCCCAGCCGGCGCGGCGATTGCCGCCGACGTGCGGATGTCGAGCGTCAAGTTCATCGGTGATTCGATCACGATCGCCGCCGGTCAGGCCGTGCGCTGGACCAACGCCGACCCGGTCGAGCACACGGTCACGTTCGACGGGGCCGCCGAACCGGGCTCCCCGGTCATCCCGCCGAACGGCAGCTACGTCCACCGCTTCGACAAGCCGGGGAAGTACACCTACCATTGCACGCCGCATCCGTTCATGAAGGGGGTCGTGATCGTGAAATAGCGGGAAACGGGAAAGGGGAACGGGAACGGTGGTGGACGATCTCGATCGGTTGTTCGAGCGCTTGGTGAGCGTCCTGGCCAGCGACGCGCCAGGGCGGCTCGCGGTGCCGTTCCCCGCCGCGGAAGTGTACGAGCGGCTCGTGCCCTATCGCTCGAACCGCTCGATCTTGAAAGTCGCGACGCATCAGGACTACGAGATGGCGGTGCTGCGGCTGCTGGCGGGCGAGCGGGGCTACGCGTCGCTCCAGCCGGCCGAGGTGCAGGACGCGCTACGGCGCGAAGTGGGGGAATCGAATCCCGACACCACTCTGTTCCGCCAGTTCCCCGACGCGATCTTGAGCCTCAACCGGCTCGCCGCCGAGCGGTCGCTGCGGGGCGACCGGGCGTACGCGCCGCCGCCGCCGCCCCCCCTCGCGCCACCGCCCGAAGGGGCCGAGCCCGTCGAGCGGGAGGAAGATCACAACGAAAAGCCGGCGCTCGCCGGTGCGGCATTCGAGCTCGCCGAGCAGAGCGAAACGCCACGCCAGTGTCCCTACTGCGGCGAAACACTGCCCGGCAGCGGCAAGGTGAACTTCTGTCCCCAGTGCGGGCAGCCGCCGTCGGGAGAGCTGCGCTGCCCGGCGTGCGGCGGTGAAGTGGACGTGGGCTGGCGCTACTGTGTGAGCTGCGGCCGCGCGACCGGCTTCGAGTGAGACACGACCATCGCATCGCTGTGATCCCGGGAGACGGGATCGGCCCCGAGGTGATCGAGGCGGCCCTGGGGCCGATCGAGCGGGCCGCCGCGAAGCACGGCTTCGGGCTGGAGTTCGAGCGCCTCCCCTACGGCGCCGATCATTACCTCGCGACGCGCGAGACGCTGCCGGAGGCAGCGTTCCGCCACCTGCGCGACGACGTGGACGCGATCTTTCTGGGGGCGATCGGCGATCCCCGGGTCCCCGGGAACGAGCACGCCCGGGACATTCTGCTCGGCCTGCGCTTCAAGCTCGACCTGTACGTCAATTTCCGCCCGGTGCGGCTGCTCCATCCCGATCTCACGCCACTCCGCGGCAACGGTCGCCGCATCGACTTCGTCATTTTTCGTGAGAACACGGAGGGCGTGTATCTCGGCCGCGGCCGCATCGCCGGGAACGAGTACGTGGCCGAGGAGGTCAACACCGCGGCGGGCGTCGAGCGCATCATCCGGGCGGCGTTCGAGTGGGCGCACGCGCACGGGAAGACCCGCGTCACCATGAGCGACAAGGCCAATGCCGTCCCGGCGCACCGGATCTGGCAGGAGACGTTTCGGCGCATCGCCGCCGAGTTCGGTGGGATCGAGGCCGAGCACCGCTACGTCGACGCTTTGGCAATGGAGCTGGTGCGCGAGCCGGAGCGCTTTCAGGTGATCGTCACGAACAATCTCTATGGCGACATTCTCTCGGACTTGGGCGCTGGTCTCGTGGGCGGGCTCGGCCTCGCGGCCAGCGCCAATCTCCACCCGGGCCGGGCCGGCTTGTTCGAGCCGGTGCACGGATCGGCGCCCCCGCTCGCGGGCAGGGGGATCGCGAACCCGATGGCCGCGGTGCTCACGGGCGCGCTCATGTTCGAGCAGCTGGCGCACCCCGAGGCGGCGCGCGACTTGGAGCGGGCGGTGACCGAGACGCTCGCGGCGGGCGTGCGCACGCCGGATATCGGCGGGAACGCAACCACCGGGGATGTGGCCCGAGCGATCGGGCGCGCGCTCTAGCGTGAGGGGGTACCGGGCATGGCTGGGCGCGGCGGCCGCGCTTGCGACCGGCAGTGCGGCACCGGCAGCGAGCCAGTCCCCCCGCGCCGCGAACCCCGAGCGCCCCACCTTCGCCACGCACGCCTACGCGGTCGCCCCAGGCTATGCCGAGCTGGAGCAGGGACTCGCGGCGCGCGGCACCGGTTCGCTGCGCGAGGCGACGAGCTGGGACGTCAATCTCAAGGTCGGCCTCTCGCGCCACGTGCAGCTCGGGCTGTTCGGGCCCCTGTATGCCCGCACGTCCGCCGGCTCGGGGGTGGGAGATCTGGGCGCGGCGCTCAAGGTGCGGACGGACCTGTCATCCCGCGCGGCGGTGGCGCTGGTGCCGTCGGTGACGGCGCCCACGGGCAGCGAGGCTCGCGGGCTGGGAGCGGGCCGTGCGCTCGGCGGACTCGTGGGGGTGGTCAGCGCCGATCTGCCGGGCGTGCACGTCGACGTGAACGCCGGACCGCAGGGAATCGGCGCAGGCACGCCCCAGTGGTTCGTGTCCCTGGGCGGTTCGCGGACGTTCGGTCGAGCCGGCCTCGCCGTCGAGCTGTTCGAATTTACGCCCGGCGGGGCGGGCTCGCGGCTCGCGGGAGTGCTGGGCGCGGCGACGATCCGCCTGGCGGAGTGGGCCGTGGTCGATGCGGGCGGGGCGGTGGGGGCGACCGGTGGGACGCCGGACCAGCTGTTCCTGGGCATCACGACCAACCTGGGTCGGCTGTTCTGACCCGGCTCCCGCGGTGACCGCCCCGCGGGAGCTCGCCCGCGTCCTCACGCTGCGCGACCTCGTTCTGATCGTCGTCGGGACCACGATCGGGTCGGGGATCTTCACGGTGCCGGGCGCGGTGCTGCGGCAGTCGGGGGGCGACCTGGGAGTCGCGCTCGTGGTGTGGGTCGTGGGCAGCGTGCTCGCGCTGCTCGGGGCCCTTACGTTCGGCGAGCTCGGCGCCATGCTGCCCGACGCCGGCGGCAGCTACGTCTACGTGCGCGAGGCGTTCGGCTCCCTCCCCGCTTTCCTCCTCGGCTGGACGCTGTTCCTCGCGATCAACACCGGCTCGACCGCAACCCTCGCCGTCGCGTTCGCGAACTATCTGGGCGAGCTCGTCCCGCTCCCGCCGGTGGCGCACGCCTTCGCCGCGGTCGTCATGATCGCCGCGGTGGCCGCCGTGAACATTCGGGGCGTCCGCCACGCGGCCTCTGTCCAGAACTGGAGCACGGCGCTGAAGGTAGCAGCGATCCTCGCCCTCGCCGCGGCCGGTTTCGCCCTCGGCGAGGGCTTTCACGGCACGGGCACGCGCGCCTTCATGACGCCCCCCTCGCTCGCGTCGCTCTCGGCCGCCGGCGTGGCGCTGCTCGGCGTGCTGTGGGCGTACGAAGGGTGGCAGAACGTGACCAATTCCGCGGGTGAGGCTCGAGACCCGCAGCGCACGTTCGCGCGCGGGATTGGGCTCGGCACCGCGGCGCTCGTGGCGATCTACCTGACAGCGAACGCAGGCTACATCGCGGCGCTCGGAGCTGCCGGAGTGGCAGCGACAGACCGGGTCGCGGCCGACGTGGTGCGCACCCTGTTCGGCTCCGATGCCGCGAGGATCGTCACGCTGGTCATTCTTGTCTCGATTTTCAGCGCCGCGAACGGGCTCGCGCTCACGGGCCCGCGCATGTACTTCGCGATGGCGCGCGATGGGGTGTTCTTTCGTTCACTCGCCGACGTGCATCCCCGGTTCGGTACGCCGGCCCTCGCGGTCGCCATGAGCGCCCTGTGGGCGATGCTGCTCGCCGTGAGCGGCACGTTCGAGCAGCTCTTCACGTATGTCGTGTTCGCGAGCTGGATATTCGCCGCTCTCGCCGCGGCGAGCGTCTTCGTGCTGCGGCGGCGCCGCCCCGACGCACCGCGGCCGTTTCGCGTGCCCGGCTATCCCGTCACGCCCGCGCTGTTCATCGCCGCCGCGGCGGCGATCGTGGGGAATACGATCGTGGCGCGGCCGGTGCAGGCGCTGATCGGCCTCGGCATCGTGGCCACGGGCGTGCCGGCGTATTTCACGTGGACGTGGCGTCGTCGTCGTAGGCGCGAGTGAACTCGCGACCGCAGGGAGTCCTTGAGGGCGGCTTGGCGTCTGCCCGTGCCGTTCCAAGGTTGTTGGCGGATATGCTGGCGTGCCTTGCACACCCGTTGGAACGGCGCCCGTAAACGGGCCTGACGTGGCCGCTTGAGCGACGCGACCCCGCGCCCTACCGCCCTCCCCCGATCCCCCCGATATTCCCCTCGTCTCACGTGGAGCTTCCCCCCAATGAAGACCCAGGGTTCCAATACAGATGTGGTGTTCCTCTCCGGCGTCCGGACCGGCTTCGGCACCTTCGGGGGCACGCTGAAAGACCTCTCGGCGATCGCGCTCGGCGCCGTGTCTGCGAAGTACGCGCTCGAGCGCTCGGGCGTTCCGCCCGCCGAGGTAGGCCACACCGTCTTCGGCAACGCCCTGCAGACGTCCGCCGACGCGATTTACTGCGCCCGCCACATCGGGCTCAAGGCGGGACTGCCGATCGAGGTCCCCGCGGTGACGGTGAACCGGCTGTGCGGCTCGGGATTCGAGGCCATCACCCAGGGCGCTCAGCTCATCCTGCTGGGTGAGGCGCGGGCAGTGCTCGCCGGCGGCACGGAGTCGATGAGCCAAGCCCCCCATGTGGTGCGCGGCGCACGCTGGGGCCTGCGGCTCGGGCCTTCGGCCCCGCTCGAAGACCTGCTCTGGGAGGCGCTCAAAGACCCGCAATGCGGCCTGTCGATGGCCGAGACCGCCGAGGGTCTCGCCGAGCAATACAAGCTGACCCGAAAGGACGTCGACGAGGTAGCGCTGGCGTCGCAGCAACGCGCCAAGCAGGCCTGGGACGCGTGTGTGTTCCAGGACGAGGTGGTGCCGGTGACGGTGAAGGGAAAGAAAGGTGAGCCGACCGAATATCGCGCCGACGAGCACATGCGACCAGGCACGACGCTCGAGGTGCTGCTCTCCCTCAAGCCCTACTTCAAGAAGGACGGGCTGGTCACCGCGGGAAACGCCTCCGGGATCGTGGACGGCGCCGCCGCGACCGTGATCGCGAGCGCGGACTACGCCAAGGCCCACGGCTTGAAGCCACTCGGCCGCCTCGTCGCCTGGGCGGTGGTCGGGGTCGAGCCGAAGTACATGGGGATCGGCCCGGCGCCCGCGGCGCGCAAGGCGCTCGAGAAGGCGGGGATGAAGCTGGAGCAGATGGATCTGGTGGAAGTGAACGAGGCGTTCGCGCCCCAGTATCTCGCGGTCGAGCGGGAGCTCGGCCTCGACCGCGCCAAGACCAACGTGCACGGCGGCGCGATTGCCATCGGCCACCCGCTCGCCGCGACCGGGACCCGCCTCACGATCCATCTGCTCCACGCCCTGCGCCGCGCGAAGCAGCGCTTCGGGCTCGGCTCCGCCTGCATCGGTGGCGGCCAGGGCGCGGCGGTAATCGTGGAAGCATTCCCGGGTTGAGGAGACCCTCATGGACGTCGTGCTCACCGCGATCCTTGGCGTCGTCGTGCTCTATGTCCTCTCCGGGCTCCGCGTGTTCAAGGAGTATGAGCGCGGGGTGCTGTTCGTGCTCGGCCGCTCGTGGGGCGCGAAGGGACCCGGGCTGAGGTTCCTGCCACCACTGCTCACCAAGATCCAGACGGTCTCGCTCCGCGTCGTCGCGTTGGACGTCCCACCGCAAGACGTGATCACGCGCGACAACATCTCGATCAAGGTGAACGCCGTCCTCTACATGCGTGTCGCCGATCCGGTGAAGGCGGTCATCGGCGTCGAGAACTTTCTCTACGCCACGAGCCAGCTGGCGCAGACCACGCTGCGCTCCGTGCTCGGCGAGACCGAGCTCGACGAGCTGCTGATGAACCGCGAGAAGATCAACAACATCCTGAAAAACATCATCGACAAGCGCGCCGAGGACTGGGGGATCGAAGTCTCCGCGGTGGAAGTGAAGGACGTGGACCTCCCACCCGAGATGAAGCGCGCGATGGCGCGGCAGGCGGAGGCGGAGCGCGAGCGACGGGCCAAGGTTATCAACGCCGAGGGCGAGCTCCAGGCCTCGGAGAAGCTCGCCCAGGCCGCTCACATCATCGGCTCGGAGCCCGCCGCGATCCAGCTGCGCTACTTGCAGACGGTGACGGAGATTTCCTCCGAGAACAACTCGACGACGTTCTTCCCGATCCCGATCGATCTGTTCAAGGGATTCCTCGAGGCGGTGGCCCGGAAGCCGGCCACGCCCGCGCTCCCCGAACGGACTTCGGGTGACACCATCCCGGCCGAGACCGCGAAGACGAAAGCCAAGGCGTAACGATGGCGGGCGACCTCATCCGCCGAGAGGCGCTCGAGCGCATCATCCAGCGTGCCGCGGAGCTGCAGGCCGGTGAGCAGGACATCGGCGAGGGGCTCACCGAGCCCGAATTGCTCGCGCTGGGCCAGGACGTCGGGATCCCGTCGCGCTACCTGCGCCAGGCGTTGCTCGAAGAGCGGACGCGTCCTCCGGTCGAGGCGCGCGGCGGCCTGCTGGCGTGGCTGGTGGGCCCCGGGCGGCTCTCCGCCCAGCGCGTGGTCGCTGGCGAGCCCGCCGCGGTCGATCGCGCGCTCGGCGCCTGGATGCAACAGGAGGAGCTGCTCCAGGTGAAGCGACACTACCCCGACCGCACCACTTGGGAGCCGAAGGTCGGCGCCTTCGCGTCGATTCAACGGGCGCTCGGAGCGGGGGGCCGCCGCTTCGCCCTCGCGCGGGCGGCCGAGGTCGCCGGCCAGGTGACGCCGCTCGAGAGTGGCTTCTGCCACGTCCAGCTGGTCGCGGACGTGCGTAATGGCCGCCGCCAGCGGCTCGGCGGCGCGGGAACGCTGCTGGGCTTGGGCACCGCGGCGACCGGCGCCCTTTGGGCGATGGGGCTGCTCGCGCCTTTCCCGTTCCTGCCGCTCCTGATCCTCAGTCCAGCCGCCGCTGCGATTCTTCGCAGCCACCGCCTACAGCACGAGCACGTCCAGATCGGGCTGGAGCAGGTGTTGGACCGACTCGAGCGCGGAGAGATCAAGGCCGAGCATGCCCTGCCGGGCCAGAAAATGAGCCCGTTCGTCCGCATCGCGGACGAAATCCGCAAGACGTTCGAAATCAACTGAGCGAGACATGACCGACATCAAACGGGTTGGGGTGCTGGGTTGCGGGCTCATGGGAAGTGGGATCGCCCAGGTGGCGGCCGCAGCGGGATACGACACGACCGTGCGGGACGTGTCCCAGCAGATCTGGGACAAGGCGCGCGCCGGAATCGAGAAATCCCTCGCCAAGTTCGTGGAAAAGGGGAAGCTCCCGGCTGCGGACCGCGACGCGGCTCTCAAGCGCCTGCATTTCACGACTGCCACACCCGACCTGAAGGCGTGCGACGTCGTGGTCGAAGCCGTGACGGAGGACCTGGAGCTCAAGAACGCCCTGTGGAGGGAGCTCGACGGCCTATGCGGCCCCGCCGCCATCTTCGCCTCGAACACCTCGAGCCTCACGATCGCGGCGATGGCGGCGGCCACGAAGCGAGGAGACCGCTTCGTGGGCCTGCATTTCTTCAATCCCGTGCCGCTCATGCCGCTCGTGGAGGTCGTTCGGACCGTAACCACCTCGGCAGAGACCTTTGAACGCGCCTTCGCGTTCGCCAGGTCGCTCGGCAAGGAGCCCGTGGCCGCGAAGGACACCTCCGGCTTCATCGTCAATTTGCTGCTCGTCCCGTATCTGCTCGACGCGATCCGGGCGGTCGAGCGCGGCGTGGGGAGCGTGCCGGATATCGACAAGGCGATGCAGCTCGGGTGCGGCTATCCAATGGGGCCGCTCACCCTGCTCGACTTCGTCGGGCTGGATACGACCTACAAGATCGCCGAGATCATGTTCACCGAGTACCGCGAGCAGCGCTACGCCCCGCCGCCGCTCCTCAAACGAATGGTCCTGGCCGGGATGACTGGCCGGAAGAGCGGCAAGGGCTTCTACGACTATTCCGTCGATCCACCCAAAGTGGTCGCCCTCGGCGTCTGAGGCCCGCCACTTCACCCTCACCCCCAAGGATCTGCATGTTCGGCTACGACTGGCCTCGTTTTCACGCGGCGGTGAACGATCTCCCCACTGCATTGCTCCTCGTGACGGTGCTGTTCGACCTCGGCGCCTGGCTCACGAAGCGCGATTCGCTCAAATCGGCGGCGTTGTGGACGCTCTGGGCTGGGGTGATCGGCGGCTGGGTAGCGGTGCTCGCCGGCCTCCAGGCCGAAGATGCAATCGAGCACGGCGACGCGATTCACGAGTTGATGGAGACGCACGAGACCCTCGCGCTCACCACCATGGGCATCTTCACGGCCGTGCTCGCGTGGAAGCTATTCCGCCGTTCCAAGCTCACGGGCGCCGAGGAGGCCGGCCTACGGGTGCTGAGCCTCGCGGGGCTCGTGACCATCATCTGGACCGGTGTGCTCGGAGGGAAGTTGATGTTCGAGCACGCAGCCGGGATTCCCAACGCCACCATGCGGCAGGAGATGGAGAACCGGGAGGCGGGGCATCACCACGAGGCGGGCGAGGAGGAGCATGAGCACGCGGCGCCCGCCGACACGGCCAAGCGCGCCGGGCACACGCATCCCCCGGGCACGACGCCCCACAAACACTAATGCGGAATGCGGAATGCGGAGTGCGGAATCGAAAGGTAGGCGTCACGACCTGTGACGACCTTCCATTGCCATTCCGCATTCCGCACTCCGCATTCCGCATTCTCTTTCTCGTCGCCGCCTGCACGCCGGTTACGACCCGGCCGGACTTCCGGCCCGACCCGGGGGCGCTCGTTGTGACCCTCGATGCACGACCGGAGCGGATCACCGCCGCGCTCGACAGCCTGGTGCCGGCGGAGAGCCTCGAGATCGCGCATTCCAACGTGCGGGACGGCTACGCCGAGACCGCGTGGTACGACACGCAGGCCCATCGCACCCGCCGCCACGAGCGGGACATCACGAATCTGGCCGCCACGGTGAAGATCCGGTTCTGGGCCGATCCGTGGGTGCCGGGCCAGACCCGGCTCACCGCCGAGCCGGTGTACCGGCCCCGCTACGATCCATCACGCCCTGAGCGCTCCCTCGAGGCGATCGTGTCGAAGGAGCGCGAGGGCTACAAGATCGCGCAGCGGTTCGTGGACAAGCTGAAGGAGAGATTCGGCGTCCCCAAGGCCGCCCAGTAGCGGCGGCGCGCTACGCCCCCACCAAGCTCTTCACCCACTGCTCCATCACGTCGAGATCGAGCATCGCGTCGCGGCACGGCCCGTTCGGGAGGCGCATGGTGAGCCCGAGCACCGGCAGACGTCCGGCCACGTCGCGGAGCCCGGTCATCATGTCCCGCTCGCACGCCACCGCGACGACGGCGCGGGGCCGACGCTCGCGGATGACCCGCCGCGCCAGCTGCCCCCGGGTCGCGACGAACACGGGCACCTCGTAGCGCCCGGCGATCGCCAGCACGCCGTCGAGCGCCTGCTTGGACAGGCAGCGGGGGATGAGAACCAGCAGCTCGCCCCGGCCGACCGTCCGCCGGCGGCGCTCCGCGAGCGTGTTGTATACGTCGATGGCCGCATGCTCCACCCAATCCCGCTTCCCGAACGCCCGGGAGACGTGGGAGGTGAGGCTCATCAGGCGGAGATAGGGCCCCCGCTCGAGCCAGCCCTCGGGGAAAGCGAGCACGCCAGCATAAAAGGAAAAGACCAGTGTCCCGAACCACAACCACGTTGCCGTGGCCGCCGCCCCCAGCGCGATCCACAGCGTGCGGGGCAACAGTGGCCACAGGGTGCCGAGTCGCGGGCCAAGCAGGAAGATGAGGACCGCCCCCAGCGCCATGCCGATGCCGATGGTCAGGGCGGCGAACCGGAAGAAGAGTCCCGGGGGCGCCGAGAAGTCGCCGTTCCCAGGGAGCGGCCGCCCGTCCCACTCGTCCCACTCGTGACCGAGACGGCGGTCGGTCTCGATATGGATGAGTTGGGCGCGGGGAGCGTCAGCGGTCATATGCGGGTCAAGCATCACCCGCGCCGCTGGTGGTGTCAAGCGTGAATGGTGCGTGGTGCGTGGTACGTGGTAACTTGGGAGCCGTGACGAACCACGTACCACGTACCACGCCGCCGCGTTGACACACGCCTCCCTTCCCCTCCTCACCGATCCTCGCAGCCGAGCCGCATACTCGGAAGGCGCCGGGATCTATCGGATCGTCCCGGCAGCGGTCGCCGTGCCGCGCGGCGTGGAGGAGCTGCAGGAGCTCGTCAGGTGGGCGGCAGCGACGGGCACCCGGCTCGTGCCGCGGGGTGCGGGGAGCGGGATGGCGGGCGGGAGCGTCGGGCACGGCGTCGTCGTGGACCTGAGCCAGGGATTCCACTGGGTCGCGCCCGACTGGCCGCGCCGGAGGCTGTGGGCCGGTGCCTCCGTCACGTGGACCGAGCTGACGGCCGCCGCGCGACCCTTCGGCCTGCGCCTCCCTCCCGACCCGTCCTCCGGCGCGTTCGCGACCTCGGGCGGCATGGTGGCTACCAACGCCGCGGGGCCGCGGTCGGTGCGATGCGGCAGCGTGCGGAGCTGGGTCGAAGCGATCGAGATCATCGGCGCCGATGGCGCGGCTCGGCGCGTCGAACGGGGAGTGGGGAGCGCGGAGCGGTTCACCCTGTCGCCCGAGGGGCGACGGCTCGTAGAGGCTCGCTTCCCGAAGACACGCAAAAACTCCGCCGGGTACGCGTTGAATCACTTCGCCGACTCGGGAGATGAGCTCGATCTGCTCGTCGGGTCGGAGGGGACGCTCGCGTTCGTCACCGCGGTCGAGTGGCGCCTCGAGCCGGTCCCCGTCGATGTGGCGGGCGCTGCCCTGGGGTTCGGGGACCTGCGGCACCTCGCCGACGCCGTCCCCTACCTCGTGGCCCTGAACCCATCGGCCGTGGAGCTCCTGGACCGGACCCTGCTCGACGTCGTGCGGGATGCAGGCGCCCCTTCCGGCCTGCCCGAGGGGCTCGAGGGACTCCTGCTGATCGAGTTCGAGCGGGAGACTCAGGCGGCGGCTCGGGGTGTGGTGGCGGACGCGGTACGCGGCCTGCGCGCCGGCACGGTGTACGTCGCGACGGCGGTCGACCGGGTGAGCCTGGAGGAGCTGTGGGCGGTGCGCCGCCTGGCGAGCCCCGCCCTGGCCCGCCTCCCGGCGAGCCGTCGTTCCCTCCAGGTGGTCGAGGACGGGTGCGTGCCGCTCGAGCGCCTGGGCGACTATGTCGCGGGGATCCGTGCGGCGGCGGCGGGGCGCGGCATTCCGGTGGCGATCTTCGGCCACGCGGGCGACGGCCACGTACACGTGAATGCGCTCCCCGACCTGACTGTCTCCGGCTGGCGGGGTGCGTTGGCGGCGCTCTACGCCGACGCGGCCGAGCTGCTGCTCCGATTGGGCGGGACGCCGAGCGGCGAGCACGGGGTCGGCCGGCTGCGCGCCGGGCTGTTGGAGCGCTTCTACGGCCGCGAAGTGACCGCGCTGTTCCGGGAGCTGAAGCAAGCGTACGACCCGCACTGCACGCTCAACCCGGGTGTTATAATCCCCGCGGCTGATTGGGCGCCCCTCGCCGATCTCAAGGTCGGGCCGGAGGCGACGCCGATTCCCGACGACATTGCCGCCCGGCTGCGCGAGGTGGAACGGACCGCCGGCTGGGCGACACCAAAGCTCGATCTGACAACCCCGAGCTCCTAACCCCTACCCCCTCGCCCCCATGGAAGTCTTCCGCGCCCCTCGCGTCACCCTGATCGCCCGGCCCGAGTTCCTCGAGCCCGAGCACCTGCGGGTGCAATGGCAGGGCAGCGCCTCCGCCGGAGAGCGCCTCGCCGAGTTCGCCGGCCGGATCTGCTACATGAGCCAGCACAACCCGGCAAACCGGGCGACGGCCGAATACCTCGAGAACATCAAGAAGCAGGGCCACGGCTCGGTGCTGGAGCACGCGGTCTACGTGCTGCTGATCGAGGGGATCTCGCGCTCCTGCTCGCACGAGCTGGTGCGACACCGCGCGGGCTTCGGCTATTCCCAGTTGTCGCAGCGCTACGTCGACGAGTCGCACGCCGCATTCGTCGTCCCGCCGGCGATGCTGGGCGATCCGGCGCTCGAGTCGGAGTGGGAACGAGAGATGGCGGATGCCCAGGCGGCGTACGTGCGCGCGGTCGAGGCGCTGATGCAACGCTATGCGTGGATCGCGGACAAGGTGCACCGGCGCAAGGTGGCGCGCGAGGCGGCGCGCAGCGTCCTTCCCAACGCCACCGAGGTGAAGATCGTCGTGTCGGCGAACGCGCGCGCGTGGCGTACGATGCTCGAGCTGCGGACCAGCGAGGGCGCGGAGCTCGAGATCCGGCGGATGGCGATCGCGTGCCTTCGCGTCCTCGAGCGCGAGGCGCCCGCGCTGTTCGCCGATTTCGAGATTTATCGCGCCGACGACAACCACGACGCCGCGCGCGTCGCGTACCACAAAGTGTGACGCGCGTCGGCGGCCGAAAAAAAATCCGATTTGCCTATTGCGCATCGCTTCGGTGTTCCTTATTGTCTACTCGACAACGCGTTTCGATTCACAGACCGCCCGAGCGGCCTTTTTTGTAGGAGGTTACCCGAGACCACATGCGAATCGGTCTCGCATACAACGAAAAACCCGATTCCGCGCCCGACGCAGAATCCGACGGTACCGGCGACGCGTTCGCCGAGTGGGACGACCCATCTACCATCACGGCGGTGGAGCAGGCTCTCGGTCTCTTCGGCACCGTCATCCGGCTCGAAGCCGATCAGTTCTTTCCTCAAAAAGTGGTCCTCGCACGCCCCGATCTCGTGTTCAACATGGCCGAGGGGCTCCACGGCCAGAGCCGCGAAGCCCTCGTCCCCGCGATCTGCGAGTACCTGAACATCCCGTACACGGGCTCGGACCCGCTCACGCTGGCGCTGTCGCTGCACAAGGGTCGGACCAAGGAGACGCTCGCCTACCGCGGCGTGCCCACGGCTCCGTTCACCTGCATCGAGGCGGTGGAGCAGGTCGAGCGCATGACGCTGCCCTACCCCGTCTTCATCAAGCCGGTCGCCGAGGGGTCGGGGAAGGGCGTGTTCGCGACCAACCTGTGCGCGAATGTCGCGGCACTGCGCCAGCGGGCCCGGTTCCTGCTCGACCGCTACGCCGAGCCCGTGCTGGTCGAGACCTACCTCCCGGGTCCCGAGTTTACCGTCGCGATCCTCGGCAACGGGCCCCAGGCCTACTGTCTCCCGGTGATCGCGTTCGATTTCTCGGCGCTTCCCGAGGGCGCGGCGCCGGTGTACGGCTACGAGGCGAAGTGGGTGTGGGACCGCCCCGAGGCCCCACTCGCGATCTTCCAGTGCCCCGCGGCCGTGCCGGTGGCGCTGTGCCGCGAGATCGAGCGCACCGCGCTCGACGCGTACCACGCCCTCGGCTGCCGCGACTGGTGCCGCGTGGACCTGCGGGTGGACCGATTCGGCGTGCCGAACGTCCTCGAGCTGAACCCCCTGCCGGGCATTATCCCCGATCCGGCCATGAACTCCTGCTTCCCCAAGGCGGCGCGCGCTGCCGGGTTCGACTACGACGAGCTGATCCAGGAGGTGGTCCGCCTCGCGTGGCGCCGGCTGACCGGACAGGCGCTCGCCGAGCCGGGGAAACGTCCGGGGGTAGGGGCGCAGCATGCCGCGCCTCTGCAGACGGTCGCGGCCTCCGCATGAAGGTCGCCATCCTGTTCGACCCCGGGGCCGAAGACTGGACACCGGAGGACATCCGGGGCGTGATGAAGGCCGTGGACGAGATCGGCGCGATCTTCGCGTCGATGGGCCACGAGATCCGCAAGGTCCCCGTGCGCCACGACATGCGCTGGTTCCAGGTGGCCCGCCGGGCGGATCTCGTGTTCAATCTGTGCGAAGGCGTCCACGGGAAGAGCGAGTGGGAAGAGCACGTCGTGGGAACGCTCGAATTCGCCGGGATCCCCCTCACGGGCGCGAGCCTCTGGACCCTCGCGGCGTGCCGTCGCAAACCCATCGCGAACGCCTTGCTCCAACAGGCGGGGCTCCCCGTTCCCCGTTGGACCGTGGCACAGGGCAAAATCGAGGACGACTTCCCGCTGCCCGCCATCGTCAAGCCGGCGGCGGAGGACGCGAGCGCGGGGCTCGACCGCGGCTCCGTCGTGAGCGACCGCAAGTCGCTGCGCGCCCGGGTCGCGGCCATGACGGAGCAGTTCGACGAAGTACTCGTCCAGGAGTACATCGACGGCCGCGAGTTCAACGTCGGCTTCGTCGGGAGCCGCGTGCTGCCGATCGCGGAGATCGACTTCAGCCGCATGCCCGAGGGCGCCTGGCCCATCCTCACGTACGCCGGGAAGTGGGACATCGGCTCCGCCGACGACCTCGGCTCGGTGCCCGTCTGCCCGGCCGGCATCCCGCAGAAGCTCGGCGACCGCCTCGTCCGGGTCGCCGAGCTCACCTGGCGGACCATGCAGGGAAAGGGCTACGGCCGCGTCGATCTCCGCGTCGACGACCAGGGGCGGCCCTGGGTGCTCGAGGTCAACCCCAATCCAGACCTGAACGACGACGCCGGGCTCTCCCGCATGGCGAAGGTCGCCGGCTGGGACTATGCGGAGCTGGTGCGCCGGATCGCGGAGGTCGCGCTCCGCGAGGCACAGGGCGCCAAGGCGGCGCGTGAGCTGCTCGCTCCGTCCCGTCGACCGCGCGCAACGCGGACCGCTTGAGCGGCTCACGGCGGCCACCGGTCTGTTCCGGCCGGACGAGGTCGCCATTGCCGTGGAGCTGCTCGACGACGCGCTCGCGGGCGACGATGACTATCGCTTCCTCGGTGCGTACGCGGGCGATCAGCTCATGGGCTACGCCTGCTGGGGCCCCACACCCGGTACCACCGGGACCTTCGACCTCTACTGGATCGTCGTCGATCCCACGCGGCAGGGCACCGGATTGGGCACCGCGCTCCTAAGGGCGGTCGAGGAGAAGCTGACGACGGACAACGGACGACTGATCGTCGTCGAGACCTCGTCGCGCGCCGACTACGCCTCCACGCGCGCGTTCTACGAGCGACGCGGGTACACCCAGGCGGCCCGGCTCCCCGGCTACTACGCCCCCGGCGACGACCTGGTGATCTATCTCAAGGATCTGACGCATGGAGCCCTGGCAACAGCTACTGCGTAAGCAGAGCATCGCCTCGCTCGACGCGCTCGTCGCCAAGTTCGGCGCCGAGCACTTTCCCGACCTCGCGCGGCTGCGACAGGCGGCGGAGAATTTCGAGTTCCGCATCTCCCCCGCGATGGTAGACCTGATCAAGTCGCCGGGCGACCCCATCTGGCGCCAGTACGTGCCCGATCTGCAGGAGCTCGAGGTGCACGACGGCCTCGTGGACTCACTGGCCGAGGATGCCCACTCGCCCGTCCCGAACATCACGCACCGCTATCCCGACCGCGCGCTGTTCCTCGTGTCACCCGTGTGCGCCGCGTATTGCCGCTTCTGCACCCGGCGGCGCAAGGTGGGCGACCCCGAGAAGATTCCCATGGCCGAGTTCGAGTCGGCGTTCCGGTACCTCGAGGAGCACGTCGAGATCCGCGATGTGATCATGTCGGGCGGCGATCCGCTGCTTCTCTCCGATCGGCGCATCGACGAGCTCTGCAAGCGCCTGCGGGCCATCCCGCACCTCGAGGTCGTCCGGATCGGCAGCCGGGTCCCGTGTCATCTCCCTGAGCGGATCACCCCGGAGCTGTGCGGGATATTGAAGCAATACCATCCGCTCTACATCAACACGCACTTCAATCACCCCGACGAGCTCACGCCCGCGGCGGTCGCGGCGCTCGGCCGTCTCGCCGACGCGGGCGTCCCGCTCGGCTGCCAGACGGTGCTGTTGAAGGGCGTGAACGACGATCCGGAGGTGATGAAACGGTTGATGCAGAAGCTGCTCGCCGCGCGCGTGCGGCCGTACTACATCTACATGTGCGACCAGGTGGCGGGGGCGGAGCACTTCCGCACGACGGTCGAGAAAGGCCTGGAGATCATCCGAGCGCTGCGCGGGTGGACCTCGGGGCTCGCCGTGCCGCACTTCGTGATCGACGCGCCTGGCGGCGGCGGGAAGGTCCCACTCCTGCCCGAGTACGTGGAGTCGATCAGCGACGACGCCGTAGTGCTGAAGAACTACGCGGGCCAGCGGTACATCTATCGGCAGCCCGGAGCCGCCGAGCCCCTGCCGCCGACCGAGTTCGAGCCGGTGCTGGTGGGGTAGGCGTCTAGGGCTCGGCGAGCAGTCCGGTTCGCAGAGCGAAACGCACCAGCTCCGGCCGGCGGGCGAGCCCCAGTCGGTCCTTCAGGCGGGCGCGGTATTCGTCCACCGTCCTGGGGCTGACGGAGAGCTTCAGGCCGATCTCCTTGGAGCTATGCCCCAGCGCGAGCAGCGCCAGCACCTGTCGCTCACGCGCGCTCAACCGCTCCGCCGTCACCCTCTCATCGTCGACCTGGCCAGCCTTGCGATAGCGCTGCAGCACGATCAGCCGGGCCGCGTCTTCGTCGAGGAAGAGCCGGTCGTCAGCCACCGCTCGGATCGCGCGCGTCAGCTCCTCCACGGGAACGATCTTCTGCATGAAACCGCTCGCGCCTGCCTCCAGCGCGTCGCACAGCTGCAGCTCCTGCGGCAGTGCGGTGAGCACGAGGATCTTAATGCCGAGCCCGAGCCCCACGATGCGACGCGTGGCCTCGATGCCCCCCCTCCCGGGCATGGCGAGGTCCATCAGGACGACGTGGGGTCGCGTGGTCTTGGCCATCGCCACCGCCTCGCTCCCACTCCCCGCCTCGCCCACCACGACCAGGCCCGGCTCCTTCTCGAGCAGCGCGCGCAGCCCGGCCCGCACGACGACATGATCGTCCGCTAACAGAACTCTGATCTCGCGTCTTGGACCCGGGCTGCCTTTATCGAACACCAACGCGCCTCACTGCAAGTCGCCTAGTCACTAGTAGCAAGGTTTGTGCGCGATCGGAAGAGTTGCGCCGTCGCTACAGGGCTGCGGCTGGTGCGTATGTTTCAGCCGCATGCGAGCCATGCTGCTCCACGCCCCGCATCGCCTGTTGCGCGCCGCCGACACCCCGACTCCCGAGCCCGGCCCCGGTGAGGTTCTGGTCGCCGTCAGGGCCTGCGGAGTGTGCCGCACGGACCTGCACGTGGTCGACGGCGAACTCCCCAACCCCAAGCTGCCCCTCATCCTGGGCCACGAGATCGTCGGCACGGTCGCGCATGTGGGAGCGGGGGTCGATCGCTTCACAACCGGGC